>Ga0209013_10000077_pt1 | contig 68898 bp, 51 predicted proteins | sample Cruoilmetagenom2_FD_187291 | JGI IMG/M metagenome (GOLD analysis project Ga0209013, IMG submission 187291) | Oil polluted marine microbial communities from Coal Oil Point, Santa Barbara, California, USA - Sample 2 (SPAdes) (version 2) | ecosystem: Environmental > Aquatic > Marine > Oil seeps ... | reverse complement strand
ATAGGATGTTCTCCCTGCAATCTTGTATTCATTTCCAAAAAGTAGTAATTGAGCTCATCATCTACTAAAAATTCAATGGTTCCAGCCCCCTGATAGTTTACTGCTTTTGCTGCAGCTACAGCATGTTCGCCCATTTTTTTGCGCAATTCAGGAGTCATTAAGGGTGAAGGTGTTTCTTCAACAACTTTCTGATGTCTTCTTTGAACAGAACATTCCCTTTCACAAAGATGAATTACATTGCCATGTTGATCTCCCAGAATTTGAAATTCTATATGATGAGGTGAAGAAATATATTTTTCTACATATACAGTATCGTCGCCAAAAGAAGACATAGCCTCTGATTTTGCAGCCCGCAGACTACTCAGAATATTCTCTTTCTTATCCACCATTCTCATTCCTTTTCCTCCACCACCAGCTGAAGCTTTGATCATTACAGGTAAGCCTATTTCTTTAATCATTCTTAAGGCAGTTTCATCCGAATCCAGATTTTTTTTCGTTCCCGGCACTACAGGAACACCACTATTAATCATGGTATGTCTAGCTGTAATTTTGTCACCCATTGTTGATATTACTTCGGGTGTGGGACCAATAAATACTATTCCTTCTTCTTGGCAGCGTTTCGAGAAAGCAGCATTCTCACTTAAAAATCCATAGCCAGGATGAATTGCATCTGCTTTGGATTGTTTTGCAACCTCAATTATTTTATCAATATTTAAATAGCTTTCTGCTGACGTTGCTGAACCAATGTGATAAGCCTGATCGGCATAACGAACATGCATCGAACTTCTATCTACATCGGAGTAAACAGCTACAGAAAGAATTCCCAATTCCCGGCAGGATCGCATCACACGCAGGGCTATTTCTCCTCGGTTTGCAACAAGGACTTTTGAAATCTTTTTGATCATAGTTTGGTTAATCGTTTATAGGTTGACAAGAACATGGTATTTAAAAGATTATTCTTGTTTGAGATTAAAAATTCTACTTCTGAATAGGAGATGAAAAATAACATCAATATGTTATAGAACATGTTAAAATTAATCAAATTTTTGAAGTTTCCAAGAAATTCAGATAAACGGTCAGGAATGCATAGTATTAATTTTTAGTTTGTATCAGCTTACATATCTACGTAAGAATCAGTCAATACAGGTTTGTATCAGAAGAGGAATATTTAAAGCTGATAATAAGAGGTGTAAATCTTAAAATGAGGTTTAATTAATAGTAAACATTGGAGTTTTTCGCAATAATATTACTCCCGCGAGATATTATTACAATATTTAAAAAGTAACAGCAGTGAATCCTTCTTGATTCAGAAGAATTCTCTGCTGTGATATATGGTACTTATTTTGGTTATTAGTGAGGAGTAGTTATTCTGTTATTTCACCACCATATTCAAATCCCAGACCTTCTAATTCCTTTTTTATTTGTTCTAAATTAATATCAGAACCTTTAAGATGAAGATTTTTCTGCTCCAGATTAACTTCTGCAAATTTGATATATTCTAAATTTCCAATGTGTTTTTCCACACTGTTTTTACAATGATTACAACTCATCCCATTTACGGTAATCCATTTTTCATCCATTTCTTTTTGTTTTGATTGATGAATTAGATCTTTTTTACCAGAGAGATATTTTTGAAGATATCCGTTAATTATTAATAATGAAAGGGATATGCTACTTGTCCATTGTATCCATAAGGGTAAATGCCAATGCCCTTCATGTGCACTCATTGAGCTGTGTAAACCACTTAAAGTAAACCATTCTCTTGGCAAGAAATTGTCAATTAACAATCCGAAAAATAAGGCACCAGAAACAATGGAAATTAAATAAGCCCACATTGTTTTTTTGCCAAGAACCTTGTTTAAAACTGTTATTGTAGCTGCATTTGTTGCAGGTCCGGCCATTAGGAAAACTAAAGCTGCACCAGGAGAAAGTCCTTTCATAAGTAAAATAGCAGCAACCGGTACTGAAGATGTTGCACAAACATATAAAGGAATAGAGGCGATAAGTATAACCAACATTCCAAAAAATTCATTTCCAATGAAAGAAGCGAAGAAATCATCGGGTATTAATATTGAAATGACAGCGGCTAGGAGCAATCCAATAATTAACCATTTTGAAATATCCTGAAGGAAATCGACAAAGGCATATTTAAACATGGTATAAAGTTTAGATTGCTTTTGAGTTTTGCTATCGCAACATCCGTCAGAACATTCTGCACTGTCCGATTCTTTAGATGAATACGAGGCAATTTGTGAGTTTATTTTTTTCGTGTCATCAAGTTTGTTTGTGAGTAAGCCGCCTAAAAAACCAGTAGTTAAGGCAATAAATGGACGAATAATTGCAAAAGGTAATCCTAAAAGAGAGTAGGTTACTAAAATGGAATCCACTCCGGTTTGAGGTGTTGAAATTAAAAAAGATACCGAGGAGCCTTTGGTGGCACCGCTCTTAAAAAATGAAATACCTGTTGGGATAACACCACAGGAACATAGCGGAAGTGGTACTCCTATCAAAGATGCATAAAATACTGACTTTCTATTTTTTTGTCCCAGATATTTGTCAATAAATGATTGGGGAAATGCCACTTTTAAAATGCCTGCAAATAAAAAACCCAGCATTAAGTACGGAGACATTTGGTTCAAAATTTCTATAAAGTCTATGATAAAATTATTGATATATTCCATATTAAAATCTTCTTATTGAAGCTCGTTTCTATAGCTTCTTCTATCTATTTTGTTGCTCTACAAAATAATAAAATAGCTGTATGATTTGATTTTTATTCATTCAATTCCATAAATATACCAACAATTAGGTACTTATCCTTATTTAGTCTTATTCTAATTTATTATTCATATTTAAAGCGGAAAACACGAGTAATTATTGTTAAAACTTAAATGAGTTAATGTCAGAATTAAGAAAAAAAGGGGATATTTAAGCCTGAAAAAAAAGGTGCTCAATTAGAATTCGAAATCCAATTAGAATTAATATGGTTCCTCCAATAATTTCGAATTTTTTGCTGGTTTTCGCTCCAATTTTTTTACCCATTAACATTCCCAACATAGAAACTATAAAAGTGACGATTGTAATAATAATAGCAGGTTTCCAAATTAAAATGTCAACCATTGCCATACTAAAACCAATTATTAGAGCATCAATGCTTGTGGCAATGGAGATACCGAGAAGTACAGATAATTTTAGAGGATTGAAAGCGCAGTCCTGGGTTTTGTCAACCAAACTTTCATAAATCATTTTACTGCCCAAGCCAGCAAGAAGAATAAAAGCAATCCAATGATCAAAATCCTTAATTATATCCCTCATATGCCAACCACTAAACCAACCTAGTATTGGCATTGCTCCTTGGAAAATGGCTAAGAAAAATGCAATTTTTGCCGCTTGTAAAAATTTAATCTTTTTGATGGCTAATCCGCTGCAAACTGATGCAGCAAAGGAGTCAACAGATAGACCTAAGGCTAAAAACAGAAGGCTGATTAATTCCATAAAAATCAATTTAGGTTTGCAAAGATATAAGGCAATATCAAATTGAAATAAAAAAATTGCCAGCTTCGAAATGGAAAACCAGCAATTTTAAGATATTATAAATAAGTAATCTAGGCAGATGTTAATGTAAATAGGAATTTGCTACCCTTGTTCTCTTCACTTTCCACCCATATGTTACCACCATTTTTTTCGGCAAATTCCTTACATAAAATAAGACCTAAACCACTTCCAGTTTCATCGTTTGTACCGCTTGTAGTGTAGTTACAATCCAATCGGAAAAGTTTTTCCTGATTTTTCTTACTGATTCCAATCCCTGAATCTTGTACACTCAATACAATAAATTCATCTTCTATTTTGGTGGAAACACGAATTTCCCCATTAGTATTTGTGAATTTTAGAGCGTTGCTAATTAAATTACGAACAATGGTATTTACCATGTTCACATCTCCATAAGCCATTGTTTTGGGTTGCAGATCAGAAATTAAATGAATTGATTTATCCGTTGCTTTTAACTTGAAAAGTGTAAGGTTGGATTGAACCATCTCATACAAATCAAATTGGGTAGGAGAAAATTCAAGACTACCTCGTTGGCTTTTGGCCCACTCCAATAGATTTTCCAATAAAGTAAATAAACTGTGCGCTGCTTCATTCACAGAATTATTATATTCTTCAATCATGCCCAAATCCTTCGTGCTTATTATTTCATCTTTAATCAACTCGGAGAAACCAAGTATGGCATTAAATGGTGTTTTTAAATCATGTGCTATAATGGAGAAGAACTTATCCTTGGTTGCATTTGTAATTTTAAGTTGTCGATTAGTTTCCTCCAACATGTTATTTACTTTATTTATTTGCTGATTGGTTTTAACCTTCGATCGAAAAAGAATAAAAATGAGCACTAATAACGCCAATGCGACTATGAAGAATAGAAAGAGATAGTTTTTTAAAGTTTTCTCCTTATTGAGTTTTTCTTGTGTGAGTTGGTTTTTAACTCGTAAAATTTCATTTTCCTTCTCTTTTTTTGTCGTTTCAAATTCTGTTTGTAATTGCGCAATGCGATCAGAACGACTGATGTTTTGCATGCTATCTTTTAAGGTGTTGAACTTACTAAAGGTGGTATATGCTTTTTTGTAATCACCTGATTTGTAATAATACTCAGAAAGTTGATGAAGCAAATCCCGGTATTTCCCTTTTAGGTTTAGTTTTTTACTTAAATCAATACTTTCATTCAAATATTTATAAGCCTTTGAATAGTTTCCTGTATTAAGATAGATTTTAGTTAAGGTTTCCAGATTATAAATAATTTCTGTTTCCAGATTTAAATTGCGATTAATAGTTAAGGCTTTATTTAAATAATTTATGGCTTTATTAATATTTCCCTGTGAAAAATAATTTTCACCAATATTATTATAAGAAAGAGCAATTCCTTGATTATCACCTAGTTTTCTCTTAATTTCCAAGCATTGCTCAAAGTAAGATAAAGCTTTTTTATATTTCTTGTCATTTTGATATAAGATGGCAATATTATTAAATATGGTTGCTGAAAAATCTGTTCTATTTTCTTTCTTTGCCATTTCTAATACCTGCAAGTAGGTCGATAAGGCTTTTTCTGATTGTTTCTCATCGGCATAAATATTCCCTATATTAGAGAGTAGTGTCATCTTTAAGTGAGAATTGTTCAATTTATCTGCAATATCATAGGCTTTTAAATAGTTGTTTAAAGCACTTTCTAAGTCTCCTCTTTCCCACGAAATAATACCTAAACCATTATAATTATTTGCTTTTGTAATCTTATCTCCAATTTTCTCACTCCATTTAATAGATTTATTAAAATAGTAAGCAGAACTGTCGTATTGGTTGGTTGAAGAATAATAAGTGCCTAATTGGTGTAGGGTTTTGCCTATGCCTGTAGAATCATTGTTTTGAGTGGCAATATGTAAGGCATTGTCAATGCTTTGTTTAGATCGAAAAAAATCTCCTGATTTTGAGTGATTTCTTGCGAGTTCTAAATTCGAACGAACAATATCATGTTTGTTGCTGTATAGTTTCGAGCTTTCCAAAGCTTTTTGGGCAAAGTAAACAGCACTATCCAGATTGATATTTCTGTATTGCTTGGATAGTTTTAAGAAGAGTTCTGTTTTTGCACTATCGGGAGTAACTTCAACTTGATCTCTTAGATCATTCAAAATGGATGTAGCGAAAAGTAATTCAGGAAATAGTAAACACAATAATAGGATTGATTTCAGGGAAAATCGCATGTTGATATTGGTCTTAAGTTATTATTTATTATGGTTTTTGATGTGGTTTATTTGTATTATCGGTTTAAAGCTATTTCCATTTACTGCAATATTTCTTCTAACGTATAAAAACTAATAAGGTTTGAATTAAGTTTGATAAATGTACCAGCTTGAAACAGGAGCTAAATGTACCAATATTTAGGCGGAATTTTAATTGGTAAAAACAAATATTTTCAAACTTGTTGACAAGTGTATTTTTAAGTACTCATTCAAAATTAATATAACAAAAACAGGAATTGTTTATTAAAAACATCTTTCTGTTTATCAAATTTCAAATATTTTTCTTGTTGTGTAAATTGTCTTATTCATTCAATTTCTAAGTTAGTTGAACTAATCTTTATTTACATTAAGGAAATTAGTCATACACATTCATATCCTCTTTCGAGAGATGGATAAAATCTCTTTGTAAGGGAGCAATTGACGCGGAGCGTCAATTGCTGGAATTATTTTTTAGAGACTAAAGAAAGATGTTTTGACTAATATCCAAAGCTTTTACAGAATGAGTGAGTGCGCCAATGGAAATAAAATCAACTCCTGTTGCGGCAACTCCGGCAATTCTTTCCAAATTCATATTTCCAGATGCCTCCACTAAAGCTTTGCCATGAATCAACGCAACGGCAGCCTTCATCATCTCGTTGCTCATATTATCCAACATGATAATGTCTGCACCAGCCAACACAGCTTCTTTTACCTCTTCCAAACTGGTAGTTTCCACTTCTATTTTTATCGATTCGGGAATGGATTTTCGAATTTGAGATACTGCATTAGTAATTCCTTGTGCAATTTTAATATGATTGTCTTTAATCATTGCCAGATCAAATAAGCCCATACGATGATTGGTACCTCCGCCCATTTTTACAGCATATTTATCCAGGCTTCTCAATCCAGGTACTGTTTTTCGAGTATCGAGAATTTTCACTTTACTGCTTTCAATCTCTGAAATATATTTTGCAGTTTCTGTAGCAATACCAGACATTCTCTGCATCAAATTCAACGCCAGTCTTTCACCCGTAAGTAATGCTCTGAAAGTTCCCTTAATTTCAAGGATAATATCTCCTTTTTTCACCCGATTGCCATCTTGTAAAAGCGGATTCCAAATCAGATTCGGATCTAGTTTTCTGAAAACCATTTCAGCAATTGGTAATCCTGCGATAATACCATCTGCTTTTGCTGTCATTCTTGCTGATGCAAGGGTTTTTTCAGGAATTAAGTTATTTGTAGTAATATCTCCGCTTCCAATATCTTCTTGAAAGGCATGATTTACGATATATTCAATATCCTGAATGTTTAATCCAGTATTTTTCATGTAATGTATTGTTTAGATCTTATTATTTTCCGCTACAGGGATAAAGTATAGTTCTTTATGGTTTTGTTGTATGGAGTGCATTAAAAAGCTGTCTTTTTCTTCTGGGAAATCATCTCGGAAATGACCTCCTCTGCTTTCTTTTCTTGCCAATGCTCCTTTTATCAATAGTTTACAAACTAAAAATAAATTTCTTAATCGTAAGCTATAAAATTCATTGTTTTCAAAAGGAAAATCCCCGGAGATAGAATCTAGGAATTGCAGACTTTCGTCCAGGCTTTTCTTATTTCTAACGATACCAACTTTTGTATTCATGATTTTAGCAATCCTATTGCTACACTCTAAAAATGGTACTGCTAATTTTGCGTTGCTATGTATTTTTGATAGGGAATCAGAATTTATCTTTTGTAGCTGTGAATTTTGAACCGCATGATCTATTGCTCTTTTGCCAAATACCATACATTCAAGTAGTGAATTTGATGCAAGTCTGTTAGCCCCCATAACACCGGTGGAAGCCAGTTCACCACAGGCATATAAATTTTTGATGTTGGTTTCTCCATGTAATCCGGTTTTAAGTCCACCTACCATATAATGAGCTGCAGGAGCAATAGGGATTTCATCGCACATATTAATTCCTGCATCATTACATCTTTCGTAGATGTATGGAAAACGATTTTTAATTTTCTCGCCATCCAAATGTTTTAGACTTAAGATCACATGTTCGGAATTGCTTTTTTTCATCTGATCGAAGATGGATCTTGCTACAATATCTCTCGGAGCGAGTTCTGCAAGCGGATGAATGTCTTTCATAAATCGTTCACCTTTTGCATTGAGCAAATGAGCACCTTCTCCACGAACTGCTTCACTAATTAAAAAGGTATAACCTTCTTTAGTGTAAAAAGAGCTGGGATGAAATTGTATAAATTCCATGTCAGCAATTTCAACTCCAGCTAAATAACCCAATGCAATACCATCTCCAACGGTAGTTTCTGGGTTGGTTGTTCTCTGATAAATGGCAGATGCGCCGCCAAGTGCTAATATGCTTGTCTTGGCTTCGACACATAGGTTAGATTGATCAGTAATATTAAAGCTCTTTGCTCCGGAACAAATTCCATCTTTTTCTAATAGTTCGTAAACCATTTGATTTTCGAAAATGGTAATGTTCTTATTCTCTAATATTTTTTGGATAACAAATCGAACTACTTCTCTGCCTGTAGAATCACCACCCGCATGTAATACTCTTCTTCGGTGGTGTCCACCTTCTAATCCAAGAGCCAATTCACCATTTTCGGTATCGAACTGCATGCCCATGGCAATTAATTCTTTGATTCTTTCAGGTCCTTCATTCACCAGAATATCTACCGAAGTATATTCACATAGTCCTCTTCCGGCTGTTAAAGTATCTTCTAAATGATATTGAGGGAAATCTTCGGAATCTGTGACAGCAGCAATACCTCCTTGTGCATAATAAGAATTGCTAACATCCAGTTTCGATTTGGTTAAGATGGCAACCTTTCCAAATTGCGATGCATAATGCGCCGAATAAAGACCTGCCAATCCACTTCCGATTATTAAATAATCGAATTGAGGGTGTAACATTTTAGATAAATATTGATTCGTGCGAAAATAGGAATTTTCGTTCTATCCAAGGCATAAATAGGCGAAAATTAAAAAAAGAAAAGGGTGGGTGCTAATTTAAACTTATGCAAGTACGCATTAACGGATTTATGAATTCATAAAAAAAGAGGCTGTTTTTGCTACAGCCTCTAGGGGTTTTAAATCTCTCGTTATTGTGCTTAGTTCAACGTTAACTTATCCGAGAACAGCTTAATTTCAATTGGATCTCCTTTTAATAAATTAAAGTGAGTTTCTTTTTTGTCCAAGGTACATTGTATTTTTCTTCCTTTAAATGTGATCGAGAAAACTAATGATTCCCATTTTTCAGGAAGATGTGGCTTAAAAGAAAGTATTCCATTTGTCAATCTCATACCAGCAAAGCCAAAAACAATAGACATCCAGGAGCCACCCATACAAGCAGTGTGTATTCCATCTCCGGAATTGTGATGCAAATTATCTATATCCAGACGCGCCGTGTTCATAAAATAGTCGTATGCTTTGGCATATTGACCAACTCTATTACTCATGATACTATAAATGCAAGTTGATAAAGAAGAATCATGGGTTGTAATCTTCTCGTAGTAGTTAAAATCATTGATTACCAAATCCAATCCTTCCTCCTGATCCAATAAAAAATGAGCAAGAAGCGTATCAGCTTGTTTACACACTTGGTGTCGGTAAAGCGTTAAGGGATGATAATTAAGTAGCAGAGGATAATTCTCCTCTGGGGTATTTTCAAAATCCCAAACTTTTTTATTCAGGAAGCTATCGTCCTGAGGGTGAATTTGCATCTCCTCATCGAAAGGTAGAAACATATTGTCACCTGCTTTTATAAAATCTTGCAACTCGGAATTTTGCAAGGATAACTTTTCTGCGTAAATCTTTAGTTTCTCCGGATTGCTTTTTTCTAATAGTTCATGGAATCTGGCAGTTTTAAGAAAGAGATTCTTGGTTAATGCGTTTGTATAATAATTGTTGTTTACAATACAAGTATATTCGTCGGGGCCGGTAACTGAATCAATACAAAACTTACCATCTCTTCTAAAATGACCTATTTCAAACATCAATCTTGCAATTTCAATTAGCATCTCCATTCCTTTTTCGAGGAGAAAATCTTCGTCTTCGGTTGCCTCGAAATATTGAGTGATAGAATAGGCTATATCAGCATTGATATGATATTGTGCAGTTCCTGCTGGAAAGAAAGGGGAACATTCATCGCCTGCAATTGTTCTCCATGGATACAATACGCCTTTGGTATGTCCCATTTCTTTAGCGCGTTTGCGAGCACTTTCCAGAATGCTATATCGATATTCCAATAAGTTTTTGGCTAGATCTGGATTGGTGAAAAGAAAGAATGGGAAGATATATATTTCTGTATCCCAAAAATAATGACCTTCGTAACCTTCTCCGGTGAGGCCTTTTGCCGAAATATTGCTGACCTTATCTTTTCCGATAGATTGCAATAAATGATACATGTTAAAACGAATACCTTGTTGAAGAGCACTATCTCCCTGAATGAGTACGTCGGAATTATCCCAAAAATCTTTCAAATAATCTTCTTGTGCATTTGCATAAAACTGGAATGATTGCTTGCTGATAGGAGCGAGGATTTCCATATTACATTCAGCAGGAGACTCATGTCTTCGGGAATCGGTGTAAACAGCAAATTTGGTAAGAGAAATAGATTCTCCTGATTTTATTTCTCCAGAATAGGTATGTGTAATAGATTCCTTTTGGCAGTCCGCTTTTTCAGTGAAGGATTCGGGAAAGATATGACTCACACCACAAACAACTGAAAATTTTGTATTCACGGTTTGAGCACATACAAAGGAGGATTTACTTTTTTGAAATACATCTGTAATTTTCAAAGACTTCGCTGAGGATGTACCTACGCGAGGGTCATCTTCCGAGACCATATTGGAAACATCACCATCTATAAATGACCGGAGTACTATATTTCCCGAAAAATTTATCGATTCTATGCTTAGATCAATTATAAACAATTCTTTAATGGTCAAAGCAACCATCCTTTTCCAGGATATTTTAAATTCATTTCCTTTTGGCGACTTCCAATGAATATTCCTCTCTATCACTCCCTTTCTCAAATCCAATTCTCTGGAGTAATCGAGTACTTCGCCTTCAAATAAGGAATAATTTTCATCGCCTATTTGAATCAATATTGATTGGGCATCTATTAAATTTACAATGCTCTGACTTCTGTCAGGAAAGCCAAAAAGCTTCTCGCCATATTGAATTTCCTCACTCTCGAAAAAGGCATTTATATAAGTTCCTTTTGTGGATGTAATATTAGAAGGAACACCTTCCTCAAAATTACCACGAACTCCTAAATAACCATTGGCAAGTGCAAATAAGGTCTCTTTCAGCTTTACATCCTTCATAAAATCCTTGTCAACAATTTTCCATGTATTCGATATCATAACGTAGTCTTAAAAAATTAGCAATTGATTTAATTGTATTATTCCTGTACTGTACTTCTATTCAACTTCACTTGCTTATTAAAGCGGATTAATATTAGAAGAAGTAAGGTCATGGGAATTAAGGTTAGATAAAAAGCGGTTTGTCCATCGAAATGGCCAAATACATTTCCTGTGATAATGGAACCAGTTGTTCCTCCCAATGCAGAGAATACAACAATAAGTCCCGACATTGAGCTTTGTAAATGTTTTGGTAAAGCGCTTAAAACAACTGAATTTATTATTGGGTAAATAGGAGAGAGAAACATTCCCATTAGCGGAAATAGGTAAGCAACAAATGGAGCTCGTAGCCAACTAACATTCTCCACAACCACAATACCTTTGGTAAGTGGTAAAACAACTAAGACGATGCTAGCGCAGATGAATAAACAAAAGGAAACCACATGCAACCAGTGGAATTTTTTAAGTGCTAAACCAGCTGAAAACCGTCCAAGTGCAAGAGCACCTGCTAAGATTGCACCAGCTTGAATCCCCATAGAGGCTGGTAGTTTAAGGATGTTTTGGTAAAAGGTTGGTGTCCAGGTTTGGAAACTCTGTTCGATTAGGACATAGAAGAAAACTCCTAATATAAAGAATACCACCAATGGTCTGATGATCATTTTTATCATATCCGAAAAATCGCTAGCTAATGTTTTTTCTTTTTTCACAGCACCGGTTTCATCAAGTTTTGTGAAAAGGAGAAGTAAAAAAGCAATAATGGAAAGACCAGCAAGTATCCAATATACATTAAGCCAATAACTGGATTTAGGTTCTCCGTCGATGATGAAAAGACTAAATAACACATTTCCCAATAGAACACCTACCATGAAAAATCCTTCCAGTAAACTCATAAAACTAGAGTGTTCTTTTGGCGTATCAGTAATAAGACCGATAGTAGCAAAAACAGTTACTTTGATAAGAGCAAAGGAAATTCCAACGATAAAGAAAAGAATTTTGAAATACCAAAAGGCATCGGCAAATTGCATAAACAAGCAAGCTATCGATACTAAAGCCAAGCCAATTAACATTGATTTTTTGTATCCTAATTTGGGAAGGAAAGATGCCAAAAGGAAAGAAGCAATGGCGATAGGTAAGTCTTTAAATCCCTCCAGAACGCTAGCTCCGGCTTTTGTAATATCGAAATTGCGTTGCACTTGCAAAATCACAGCTCCAACACTATTTAAAAGAATAGCAAAGACAAAGTAGTTTACGATTAAGGAGAGTTTTACTCCCCATTTTGAGTTTTTCATAGGATTGAGAGATATATAAGAACTTTTAATATTTGCTTTAAATTTCAGAAAACCAAAATTTATATGGGATATGTAAGCTTCATTTAAATTGATCTAAATCTGATTTTTCACTAATATATTCTGAAAATATCTAGACGATAAATATTCTTTTTACGAAAACGTTTTAGGAAGTCACGAAAACGTTTTAGTAACTTCTAAAGATATACAACTTTATTATAAAGATGTGAGTGGATTGACAAGTTCAATTGAAAGTTAAACCACAATATATAAATGAATCTTTTCTGTTATATTTAGCTTTTGTTAGAAACTAGAAGACTGTTGATACAAATAATCTAAATTTACCAATTTATATGGTTCAAGTAACCTTAAGAGATATTGCAGATCATTTAAATATGTCGGTGAGTACAATTTCGAAAGCTTTAAAAGGATATTCTGATATCAGTAAGGAAACTAGAGAATTGATTTTGGCTACAGCAGAAAAGATGAACTATGTTCCCAATACGAGTGCTGTAAATTTGAGAACCAGACAAACCAAGACTATTGGAGTTGTGGTTCCTTCTACCGAACATCAATTTTTTTCTAAGATACTTAGTGGGATTATCGATGAGGCCGAGAAGTTTGGCTATTTGGTAATTATTCTCCAATCTAATGAAAATTATAATATTGAAAAGCGCCAGTTGCAGCTGCTAAATCAGAATAGGGTGGATGGAATTCTCATTTCTCTTTCCAATGAAACGCATCGTTTTGCACATATCGAAAAATTGATGGAAGCAGGAATGCCCGTTGTTCTTTTCGATAAAACGACTAAGCTTTTATCTTGTTCTAAAGTAGCTATCGACGATAGAAAAGCAGCATATGCAGCGGTGGAATGCCTCCTAAAAAAAGGATATCGCAGGATCGCTCATTTTAGGGGGCCACATATTCCACAAGTGTCCATCGATAGATTTTTAGGTTATAAGCAGGCACTGGCGGATTACAATATTCCCTTTGATGCCTCATTGGTGTATGTCTGCGATAAAAATGATGATTTTAAAGATGGGTATGATAATGCCAAACTGTTAATGCAGGAACACAAGGATGTGGATGCTATATTTACCATTACCGATGTGGTTGCAGTAGGAGTAATGAAATATTTTAAGGATATGAAAATCTCGATTCCCGAAGATATTGCGTTGTTTGGGTTTAGCAATTGGTTTATGGCTGGTGTGGTAACTCCAAGTTTGTCGTCGGTAGATCAACCTGCTTTTGACATGGGTAAAATCTCAGCGCAAATCTTATTTGAAGAAATTAAAGCCCAAAAAAGTAAACAGAAAATAGCGCCGCGAGATGTTATTCTACCAACTTCCCTGAAAATTAGAGAATCGATTTGAATATTCATTCATACCACCTTAGCTCTTATTTTATTGATACCACCGCGCATCTGCAAATCAGCATACTGCTGGTTTTGATTGAATGATTCCTGAATTGATCATATTGAGGGGTTACTAGGGGTGATGCTCTCAATCGTTTCTTGTTTTCTGGAGTAAAGATCAAAGGGATTTAAGACAAAGGCTATTTGAAATGTAGCTTTTCCGTCATCCTGAACTTGTTTCAGGATCTATAAACAAATGAATACTAAATTGAAGATATTCTGAAATGAATTCAGAATGACCTTAATTTATGCCTTTTGGACTGTTTCTTTATTGGTTTCAATGGAGGAGAATTCCCTCTCCAAACGGAGAGGGAAAGGGTTATTAGTCGGCAGGATGCAGCACGGGAAGGACTTGCATTTCTACCTTCACATTGAGATATTGGTTGCTGTAACGACGTATGGTCAGCATCACTGTTTCGTAGTTGATGTTTTCTACTTTTAGGGTGAATTCTCCTTCCGGGAAATTTTTAAAATTGAAGTTTCCTTTCCCGGTGATTCTGGTTTGCATGCCGTTTTCTACTACCGAAACATTGCCATAAGAAATGGACATGCCGGTTTCTTTGTCGATGATAAAACCGCGTACATCGATGTGCTGGATGGTGCTTTTGGTAATTTTGCGAGCACTGAAATATGCGGTCACCATATCGGGGTTGGATTCGCCATAGCTTTCTATCGACCAATCGAGTTTGTCTTTTAAAAATTGATTGGTTTGTTTCAGAAGCTCATCAAATGCTAGTTTGTTGAGTTTGTTTTGTTCCTTAATTAGTTTGCGCTCGGCCAATAGATTGTCCACATTATCTATGCCCTGCTGATAGGTTGTTATAAATTCGGGTGAAATGGAGTAATTGTCCAATTCGGTGCTGTAATTTTGCATCAAAGCATGCAGTTTGTTAGAAGCAGACAGGGTGGATTTGTTGGAAAGTTTCGACAACTGGTTATTAATTTTAATCGTCTCTGATGTCAATTCTCCATTGTTAGTATCATTAGCCAGGCGCATGAATGCCACAATAATTTTATGCGAGTCGGTTTGCAGAGCTTTTAATTGCTTGTTTTTCTCCCTGGTGAGCCATTGGGTGGTTTTGTTGAGTTTCGACTCACTTGTTGTTAACTTCTCGCCATAACCCGTGAAGATGGCAATTTGTGCTTTGGTCGATTCATCAGCTTTGAATACTGGCCGATTGTCTTGCAGTACTTCGCTCGTTTGTTGAATGGCTTGTAACTTTAATACATTTTTTGCTATCATAAAAATATGTTTTTAATGGATGAGAAGATCCTATTGGTTTATCTGCTCATCGGAATGAAAAATTTGGATTACTTTATTTAAACACCGGTCGGTGTTGGTTGTATAGATCAATAAATCAATTTGTTGTGATGTTATTGGCTTGCTCATGAATTATAAAAATGACCAAAACAATGTTCTTGGAATGACAAACAGTATGCTTGGAATTCTTGACAGTGTTCATAGAATGCCAGACAGTGTACTGGAAAATCAAGACAGTGCACTTGAAATACATGTCAATGCATTTGGAATGCCAGACAGGGTACTAAAGTCGCCTGACAGTGTACCCGGAAAACGAGACAAAGCATTCAAATTACAAAACATTGCATTCCTTTACGGATGCTGTTCGCCTGTTTAGGAATCAAATAATGGTGTAATGTAATGAACAGAGCCTGATCATGAGATTTATCGCTCTGAATTTTCCTGTAATGAGTTTCACATATCGTATGGTGGTTTTCTTCATTTGTTTGCAGCGCTTCGGCTGTATCCTACGGACACCCATTCGATATTCCCTATTTTTTCATTCTTTTTCGGCTTGTTTAATTCAAACCAATCTATCTTCAATACTCATTATATCCCCTACAATCTCCTATGGTATTACTCCAACTTGATTATATATATGGTATTGTTTACTTGTAAACCAATTCGAACTTATGAAATTGTAATGAATAATACAAAATTAATTGAAAAATATTCAGCTGTTTTACGACATGTGGATTGTGCTGTTATTGATAAGATAAAGGATTGCTTAGGTTTTAATTGATTTTACTTTATTGTTATTTATAATGATTTTAGATATGATTAATCCGTAAGGATGTGCAGACAATATTCCTGTGTTTTCTTTTAATGTAAGTCATCATAATAAGCAGATAAACAGCATTATGGGTTGTTTGTGATCATCCTTTTTTGTTGATAAAATCAGAAGGCTCTAATATTTATTACGCCCTCTATGTTCATTGTGTTGCGAGGATATAATTTTATGTGTTTAAACTACAGGTAGATCTGTGCTTAACGCTATAAATATTTAAAGACATGTAATAGTATTAAGATAAAGTAAATATAAAATTTGAATATTGATTTTGGTTTGTTAAGTTTGATGGGCTCAATATTTTTGAGGTAATGATAGCCTTGTGTTTGATGCTATCGGTAGAGATTTCTAGAAAATAGAGGAGATGGGGCGGGGATGTTGTTGTTGTGTCTGAGTTGTGTGTAATGAAATGAATTTGAGTGCAAATAAAGAACTAACTTGAAAATGGATAATCTAAAATTAGAAGCAGACATTAAAAATATTAAAAAAATTCTTGTTGATGATGAGAAATTTTACCAGATACCAGATTATCAAAGACCATATTCTTGGGATAAAGAGAATATATCTGATTTAATTGATGATTTGACTACAGCATTTAAAGTTAATAATGATGACAATTATTTCTGTGGGTCTGTAGTGCTCGTGAAAAATAAAGAAGACAATAGATATGATATTATTGATGGACAACAAAGAATTACAACTTTCACAATAATTGCATGTGTATTTAGAGAGTTATTTGGTGAAAACCTAGATAAGAAATCATTAAAGTATATTTCTAACTCCATTCAGGATGAGTACGAAGAAGATAAACGAAAGTTGAAGTTCCTGACAAATGAGGAGTATCAAATTGATTTTGAAGAGACTGTTTTGAAAGGAATTAAATTTGAAAATACTAAACACATAGAAAAGACTTTTTATAGTAATAGGTATTTACAAAATGCACACTTTGTTAGAGAGTTTTTATTAGAAAAGATCAATAACGAATCAATTGATATAAAAAGTTTTGTTCTTTGGTTTTATGAAAATGTTGTTCTGACTGTAATTACTTGCCCTTCTCAAGATAGTGCGATTCAAATTTTTAATGTGTTAAACGATAGAGGTATGCCTCTTAGTTCTATTGACATATTAAAATCATCATTAATGCAAAAATTATTATCTAAAGAAGATAGAAATGCGTTTAAAACTAAATGGGAAATAATAGGTTCTAATTTAAAATTCGCAGAATTAGAATTAGATGGAATGTTAAATACCTACCTATACTATAAAATATCAACTAACCCCAAAAACAGGTTGGACAAAGAACTTCTAACTATATTCAATCATGAAGGGAAAAACTCTCTAGAGATAATTAAAGAAATAAGCGATTTTTCTGATGCCTATATTAAAATGTCTATTTTAAAAGATAAGCATGTTTATTGTTTAAGGTATTTAAGACATAAAATATATTGGAATAGTATCTTATCTACAGCTATTTTTACAAAGTACGAAAGTTTTGAAAAATTAAAAGAACTGCTTGTTGCATATTACTACCAAAATTGGATTGCTGGTGCTACTGTTGCAAGAATTAAACAAACGTCATTCAATATTTTAAAATTAATAAAGAGTAAAGCTAGTATTGAATTAATAAAAAAGGAATTAGCAAATAACCTAGATAAATACGCAACAACAAAGACATTTAAGGAAGAAATTGAAAGTTCTTCAATATATGGAAGAAATTGGGATAGAGCAATATTGCTATTTATCGAGTACTTTTCAAGTGATGATGATAAAGTCAATTTTATTCCACTTGGTAATAAACTTCATTTGGAACATATTCTGCCAAGAACTGTAACAGATGAATGGAAATCTATTTTCTCAGATGAAGATATTGCTTATTGGACAAATTCTTTAGCAAACTTAACTCTCCTGTCAATGCGGAAAAATATACAAGCACAGAATTATAGTTTTAGTGAAAAAAAATTTGCTTATCAAGATAAAGACAAAGTTGTTAGCTCTTTTTTAATTACTCAAGATATATTGAAAGAGGAGAATTGGGATATTGAAGTTTTAACTCAAAGAAAAGAAAAACTACTCGCTAAGATTTATGATAAAATAATGATTTTTAATGAATAACAAATCACTATTCAGATCATTTTGTATTAGCAATGGCGAATAAAGTGCTAAATATAAAGGCTTGTAGCCCTATCAAACTGCTTAGCGGTTTGATAGGGAAGTCCCCGCAGTCGGCTATTATTCTTATACTCACTGTAAGCAAGCTAGAGAAACATCATAACTTAAAAAATAAAAAATGGCAAGAATTCCAATATCAATAGAAAAAATCAAAATAAAATCAAAGAATATACGCAGAATAGAAAGAGAGGTAATTGAGGAAACCGAATACCTTATTTCAGTATCTGAAAAAGGACAAATATGGGATAAAACTATTCGTTGTGGATTAAAGGAATTGACAAAATTACGTGATGAAATCTCTGAATTAATTGAGGAGACAACGACTGCCGAAAAGCTAAATATCTCGAATGACAAAGCGAAAGTGCTTGACAAACATTTCGCAGAAGATGAACTATGCCATAATTGTATATATAAATTGACAAATCATTGTTTGACATGCATTTTTAATTTACAGAGTCCGCTCGAAAGAAAATTGTTCCTTGCTTTGAACAAAGAATATGTAAGATTTCAGGCTCAGTATCCTTTGAATTGGAAAGGTGAAAAAATTTCGATAGAAGGAAAATCATATAATAATCCCAGAAACAACTTTAAAGAAGTGCTTACTGTTGCAGATTTTTTTATTGAAAAACGAGATGTGAAATTATGTATTTATACAGATGGGCATACTTATCATGAAAGAACTGAAGAACAGGCTCAAAGAGATAAAAGAATAGACCGAAAACTTCAAGAATTAGGTTTTCAAGTTTTGAGATATACAGGAAAAGACATTAATGAAAATACGGATATAATTGTAGCTGAAATTAAAAAGTGGATAGAATAGTCAGCTTACAACAAAAGTAACCGTCGCATAATCCAATAATCGCAAAAAAAAAGATAAAAGCCATGAAAGTATTTGACTTTATTAGCATTTACGGCTTTCTTGTTTTAATATATTAGTTTGGTATTTTAAATTTTTATTCAGAGCTGATACCAATATTATTCTATCCAACATTCCGAACATGAAAACAAAAGAAAGTTTATTCAAACAGATATTCATCACCAGAACACAAGGATTTATTGATGTATCGGCCAAGCGCAGGTTTTGGAAGGAGATGGCCGAGGAGTATCAAGGCGAGTTGCATGTGAAGAAGACCGTAGCGAAAGATTTGGAGAGATTGATTTTGGATGTTCCCTACAAACAATACAACATTGAGTTTAGCGAATCGGATACATATCCTCTCAAAATTGAATGCCAATTAAGCACTGATAAAAGTATCGATTTATTTATTAGTTTCGAGGATACCATTGAGAAGCTGTTAAAAGTATTCGGTCAGCAAGATAGAGAAGTGGGTGATGCCAGCTTCGATCAGAAATATCTGATCAAGGGGAAAAATGCAGATCAGGTCAGAAAAATTTTTGAGAATGAGGAAATCAGGATGATTCTGTTATCGAATAATGTGTTTTCATTTAATTGTTTGTCCGATAATAAAAAAACAGATGCTTCAGTTATCGGCATTGGTTAGCTGAACTGTTAATTCAAAATCGGAATTAAAAGAATATGAAACAGCAGGAAATTTTGAAAGCCGTATTGTTATAGGTTGCCATAGTAGTTGCCGGATATTGTGAGGAGTTTGGAATAGATACGCCTTTTTAAAATGACCGATAAATACCAAAATAAATACCGCATATCGTCTGCCCGTTTATACAATTGGGATTATGGTGCAAATGGTGCATATTTTATTACAGTATGCACACATAATCGGGTACATTATTTTGGTGATATTATAAACGGTAAGATTCAATTGTCGAAAATTGGAAAAATTGTTAATGCCGAATGGTTAAAAACGTTTGATATGCGTCCGGATATGAATTTAATAATGGATGAATATGTAATAATGCCAAATCATTTTTATGCCATAATTATTATTGGGGAAAATCAATATAATACCGAACGTTACGATATACGTGATACGCAACATGATACACAACATGATACGCAATGTGATACGCAATGTAGAGACGCAATGCATTGCGTCTCTACCGATACCAATATCGCAAAAAACAAATTTGGACCACAATCCAAAAATTTGGCATCAATTATTCGTGGTTTTAAAATTGGTGTAACAAAAAACGCCCGACAAATACATGCTGATTTTGCATGGCAATCCCGTTTTTACGACCATATCATTCGAAATAATGAATCGTATCATCGCATACAAAATTACATTATCAACAACCCAATGAATTGGAATAAGGACAAATTTCATGAATAAAAAACAACAAAATATACCAGATTCGCGGTTCCCTGAATTTGAGCATCAATGAAATTGAGCAATTGCAGGAAAGCAAATAACAATCAACAGCAAAAAATATGAAACATCAAGAAATTCTTAAAGCCACATTGTTATCGGTTGCCATTGTAGTTGCCGGATATTTTATTGGGCAGACCCACAAGTTGGCGAAGCAGTACGACCGATCGGTTCAGGTAAAAGGTCTGTCGGAGAAGGAGGTAAAAGCCGATTTGGCAGTATGGCCTGTTAACATTACCCTAACAGGGAACGATTTAATGGAATTGAAACGCAGAATTGAGCAACAAAATAAAGCAGTTTACGATTTCTTTGTTCAGCATGGCTTTACAGCAAGTGAATTGACACTTGGAAGTGTAAATATTAATGATGCACAAGCCAATGTTTACAATTCGCCTAATAACAGAACCTACCGTTATATTGCAAAATCGGATATTACCATACGGACACGGGATATGAAGAAACTGCAAAAAGCATTGTCTGAATCGCTGCGTTTGATTTCGAAAGGAATACTGATTGGCTCAAAAAATCAGTGGAGACCCATAGAGTATATCTTTACGGGTTTAAATAAGATTAAACCGCTGATGATTGAGGAAGCCACAAAAAATGCCAGAGAAGTTGCCGAAAAGTTCGCAAAAGATTCCAATTCGAAAGTTGGGAAGATAAAGAATGCCAGACAGGGCTTATTTACCATTACCGACAGGGATATGAATACGCCCGAAATAAAAGTAGTAAGAGTGGTTTCTACCATAGAATATTTGTTGGAAGATTAATGAGTAGATGAAGGCTGTTTTCGTAAATGTATTTCGTAAGTTATTTTTCCTATCAAATTACAATTAGAAGTAATATTCTTACTGTTTTTATTCGGATGTAATGGGATCGATTTGTAGTTTCGAGAATGATTTTGGGGAATGGATGAATTTTGTGGAATCCATATCCTGATGACAATATAAAAGAATAGATATGAGTTTTAAGAATAGCATGGAAAGCCGTTATACAACCAAAATGTATGACAAATTGAAAAGCCTGAGCGAGGCGCAGATAGGAGAGTTGAAAGAGGTTTTGAGATTGAGCCCTTCTTCGCAAAACAGTCAGCCCTGGAATTTCAGTTTTGTTTCGGATGCAGCAGTAAAGAGCAAATTGGCAGAAGTCTCGCAACACATACCGATAAAGTAAACCAATGCCTCAGCGTTGTGGTATTCAGCAGGGTGAACAATATCGAAGCTTTCGAAGCTGATTTTGCCCAGCGTTTGCCAAAAGCCGGATTAGATTACTACAATACATTTGTAAAACCTTTAAGCGATGAGCAAAAGAAAGTCTGGTTCGAGAAGCAAGTGTATTTGGCCTTAGGTGTTTTTCTGAGTGCTTGCGCTCAAATGAAAATCGATTCAACCCCAATGGAAGGCATCGAGGCCGGTAAATACGACGAAATATTAGGACAGACCTATTACAACGCAGTTGTAGCTGTTGCCATCGGACAAAGAGATACTGAGGATTTTAATCAGTTGGAGAAGAAAGCAAAATCGAGAAAAGCTTTGGAAGAGGTGGTGCAAGCGATATAAAGAAGAAGCCTTTTTTATAATTTAAAAGAAAAAATAAAAATACCAGATCTGCCCCGATCTGGTATTTTTTTGTTAGTTATTCGAATCAAGGATTGAAAATTCCTTTTATATCTTTTATCCTCAAGCCGGAAGGCTCTTACTTTCTCCATTGATGAGAAAGTAAGCAAAGAATCTACGGCACATCCACTCGGTGACCCATCACGGCTCGAAGTCGGAAGAAAATAATATTGAAAATCATCCTTTGTAACTTAGGTGATATTTAATCATTCGTGTTATCAATTAAGATAGGGTGATCCTTGTTGGTTTCAACGGTTTTTCTTCTGATCGACTTCTTCACCCATGGGCTCCCACCTGCGTGGCTGATGCCGGTCCCCTCAGCGAATAAGAGTTAGAGGTTAAAACATAGTGACTAGCATTTCTAAACAAATATTAATGGGAAAAGTACTTCTCAACTCTTGATTGGCATTAGTTGCTATTGTTTATTACTGTAATTCCAACTGTAGCTTCTTGCTTTTTGGGGTTTTTAATCCGAAAAACAATCGTAAAATCCGGTTTCTTCGGATGGTTTCGTAACAGACGTAGCAGCCAGTAAATGTGAATGCTACAATAAGTGTAAATTTAAGAACAACAGAAATCGACAAGGGCAGAATTACATAGCTTGCAGCATATAAAAAGATCATGTGAAGAATGTAAATTGGATAAGCTGCCTGACTTAAATAGCTTAGGATTCGACTAGGACGATTGAGATATTGGTATGCAAATCCGAGCACGGCAAATATCCAGGTAACCGATTCGATTGCCATTAAATACACCGGAGCTTTCAGTTGAAATTCCACATAACGAATCGAATACAATATCACCGCAAGGAAAAAATACAGGTATTTCCATTTGGCAAGATTGTTCCAGAAAATATTGCCACTCAAAACAAAACAAAAACCAAAGAAAAAGGCCAGCAATCCCAAATAAAATCCATGCATGCTAAGTGCGTACATTTCGAAAGGATCGGGTTTCATGATTATGCTTTCCAATACAAAGGAAATGCTTACCACGATCAATGCCAATGGTGTTTTCAATAGTTTTTGCAAGAGGAGCTGAAATTTGCCATTCTTGCGTTTCAGGTAAAAAAACAGGGGTGAAAGTACAATTACATAGATAAAGATATTGGCCAAAAACCAAAGATGACCCTGACTGAAATGATAAGTTGGTGTCTGACCGTAATACTTTTGCCAGATCATGATGTGAATGGGAACAATAAACAGAACACCAAACAGAAAGGGCAGAAATATGCGCTTGCTGCGTTCGCTAAGCAGTTGTTTTGCATCGCGTTTTTGTATGGCAAAACAAACGCCTATGCCCGAAACAAAAAAAAGGAGAGGAATTCGCCAGATATTCAGCATACTCATGGGAATCCATAAACTTTCCCAGGCTTCCATGCTCTGGATAAATCCGATGTAAAAGCCCCAGGGCTGAAACACTATGGCGATGTGATAAATCAATAAGAGTGCAATGGTAATCACTCTCAACCAATCGATATCGTATCTTCGTTCTGTTAACATGATTTTGTGTTTTTATTGTTTTAAAATTTCAGCAATTACAGGACGGGTTTTCTCCAGTTCTTCGTAATTCAGTTTTAAACCCATAGGGCCAAGTTCTTTACCGAAGAAATCGTAAATGCCTTTAACGTTGGCAAAAGGAGCAGCTACCGATTCAAGAGCTGTTGATCCTGATTTGTTTTTAATGCTTTTATCGGCTCCGTGAGTCAGCAGGGCTTTTACAATTTCGGTTCTGCCAAAAAAAGCTGCGGTGTGCAGTGCGGTAGAGCCATCGTTATTGGTTAGGTTTACATCGGCATCGGCTTCGATCAACAGAATGGCAATTTTGCTTTTGCCAAACAGACTGGCTGATATCAAAGGAGTCGATCCGCCCATGGGCTCTGTTACATTCAGATCTGATCCTATTTTAATGTGTTGTTTTACCGCTTCGATATTACCCATGAAAGTTGCAGCATGCAAATCCATTTTTGGTGCTTCGATACTTTGTTTTGTTTCTTTTTGCTCACTTTTTGTTCCTTGCTGTTTGCAGGCCATCAAACTTACAATTGATAATAGGAATAAAGCTGTTAATTTGGCGATGTTCATTTTTTGTGTTTTCATTTTTATAAGAATTTAAAATTCGACTTTTGTTTACAGTGTAAAGGTCTGCTTAATGCTGATGCAAAGCATATCAACTGCTAAGCCAATGATATCAAGTTTGAAAGCTCAGTTGTAATTATGGCGCAAGTCTGTGAATTATGACGCAAACAGGTGTAAATTCATCGATATTTGAGTGTGAATCCGGTTTGTTTTTTCTGAGATTATATAGCATGATGTGGTCTATTCTAAATTTGGATTGTATCTTTACTTGCGTAGTATTTGTGTTAAAATTGAATTAATAGAAAAGAAAAATGCCCGATTCCCAATCAAGTGCAAACGAATTTTTAATTGGTATCCAACAGATTGTCATAGAAAATATTTCTGATGAAAAATTTGGAGTCTCCGAACTGGCAGATGCCATTTCTATGAGTCGTTCGAACCTTTTGCGCCGAATTAAAAAGGAAACTGGATTATCGGTCAGTCAGTTCATCCGCAAAATACGTTTGGAACAAGCTATGGATTTGTTGCAGAGCAGCACACTTTCGGTTTCCGAAATATCCTATCGGGTTGGTTTTAGCAGTCCATCTTATTTTATCAAATGTTTTAAAGATGAGTATTCCTATCCGCCTGGCGAAGCTTTGCAACATCAGCAAGAGAGCGAGCCGGAGGAAAATCAAGCTGAGTCGGCATTAAAAAAAAACTGGTATTGGGTTGTTTTGTCGGCAATTTTGCTTCTTGTTATTGTATTTTTCACCACAAAGCCATTGGTGTTTTCAACACAGAACTATGGCAAATCCATTGCAGTATTGCCCTTTAAAAATGATAGCAACGATTCTTCCAACATTTATATTGTGAATGGATTAATGGAGTCGATTCTCAATCATCTGCAAAAAATTAAAAACCTTAGGGTGATCAGTCGTACTTCGGTAGAGAAGTATCGTCATTCGAACAAAAGCATCCCCGAAATTGCCGAAGAGCTGAAGGTGAGCTATTTTGTGGAAGGCAGTGGTCAGAAAATTGGTGATCGCATTGCCCTTAGCATTCAGCTGATTGATTCGAAAAGCGATAAGCATTTGTGGTCGGAGCAGTACAATCGCGAAGACAAGGATATTTTTAAATTACAGACCGAGGTTGCAAAAAAAATCGCCAATAATATTAAAATAGTAATTACGCCCGAAGAAGAGGCAAGAATAGCGAAAGTGCCTACCGATAATTTAGAAGCCTACGATTTGTTTTTAAAGGGATTAGAGTTGTTGCGACAGGGAAAGCGCGAAACTTTGATTCCGGCTATTGAGTATTTTGAGAAAGCCATTCAGCTCGATCATGAATTTGCTATTGCTTACGCGGATATGGCGATGGCTTACTACTATCTGGATATCCTGAAAATGGAGAAAAAATATAAGGCTGAGTTGGTGGAAAATGCCGATAAGGCCATGTTGTACGATTCGCAAGCCACACAAAGTCTGATTGCCAAGGCGCTGTCGTATATGGCAAAAAAGGAGTATCAGTCTGCCATTCCGTATTTCGAAAAGGCATTGGAGTACAATCCCAATTCGGCTTTTGTCATCAATTACCTCTCCGATTTTTATGCACAATATCAGCCCGATAGCGAAAAATATCTGAAATATGCCTTAAAGGGAATGCAACTGGATGTTTCTACCAACGATTCGATTACACAAAGCTTTATTTATTTGCATCTTAGCAATGCTTTTATCCAATCTGGATTTAAAGATCAGGCCATGAAATATGTCGATCAATCCTTGGCATATGATCCGCAGAATTTGTATTCAGAATACCTGCGAGCCTATATCATTCTTGCAAAAGATGGCAATTACAGCAAAGCCAAAGAGCGATTGCTTGCCGCATACCAAAAAGATGAGAGCCGATTAGATATTCTGCAGGAAATTGCAAAAATCTGCTACTATCAGCGAAATTACAAGGAGGCTTATGAGCATTATAGTAAGTTTTTAAAGATGAAAAAGGCTGCCGGTTTGGATATTTACCGTGGAGAAAATCTTAAAATTGGATTGGTGTACAAGGAATTGGGCAAAGAGAGGGAGGCCGATATGCTGTTTGCCGATTACAAAGACTATATCCAAAACAACCAATCGGTGTATACCAACCTGGGCTGGGCAGCCTATTACGCTTACGCGGATAGGGATGCAGAGAAAGCATTGCAGCACTTAAAGTCTTTTGTCGATGCGGATCAATATTTTATTTGGGTGGTGTTGTTTTTAGATCAGGATCCACTGATGGATCATATCTGCAATCATCCCCGTTATCAAAAGATAATCAACAAGATGAATCGTAATTTTGAAAAGCGCCATGAAAGAATCGAGAAAATGCTGCAACAGGAGGGGCTGTTGTAAGGGGCAAGAGAGGAGAATATCATCTTATTTTTGGATTCCGACTTTGTTTCGGATTCCCAATGGAAAGCTAGTACATAGTAGTTTCATATCTAGCAGCGAAGCAGCCAGGTACTCAACTGTTGCAAATCCTTGGTTGAATTTGCCACCTTTTTTGTCGATGATTTTTTGCATCTCAACAACCTCTTTTTTGGCATTTGGCAGGGCAGCATCCCAAAGCTTATTCAGCAATTCAAAAGCTTTTTCAGGAGTTTTTGCCATGTTGTTCTCGAATGTACAAAGCGTGATTTTTGTATCCAACAGATTTGCTCTTTCAATAGTAAATTCACAATTTTCTTAGCAATTTCTATGTGGGAACAACAGTAGAAGATGGTGAATTAGGTGTTGCATTTGGTGTTAATCACGTTACGGTTCATATTAAAGCCTATGCCGCAAGTGCCGGTGGACCTATTGGTGGATATTACGTGAGAGCTGTTAGGGGATCTGAATATGGAGTTAATGATTTTCAAGATAATGGAGATAGAACAATAACTGATAAAGCAACTGGTTGAATGTGGGGACAAGCCGATGATGAAGAAAAGTTAAATTGGGAGAATGCATTGATGTATGCTGAAAGTTCAAAATTAGCAGGATTTTTAGATTGGAGACTTCCAAATGTTAAAGAACTTCAAAGTATTGTTGATTATTCTCGTTCTCCAACAGCAACTAATGCTGCTAATGTAGGTTTGGCAATCGATCCATTGTTTGATTGTACTCCAATAGTAAATGAAGCAGGGAATGATGATTATGGATATTGCTGGACAAGTACTTCCGCGCATTTTACTATTGGAGTACCTTATTATTATGCTTGGTATGTAGTATTTGGTTCAGCGGTAAACGATGAAGGGAAAGATTTACATGGAGCTGGTGTTGTAAGATTTGATACCAAATATGAAGGAGGTCCTTTGGGAGAAGGAGGCGAGCGGTATTATAATTTTTTTCGTTTAGTACGTAATATAAAATAGATTAGTGCTTATATTTTAGAGAAAGCAGAAAGCATTTATTTTAAAGAATACAGAAACCTTACTCCGTAGAATCTTAGTATGGAAGCTCGTTGTTTGGTTATTTGAATCAGCATCTGCTTTTTTCGCAAAAGAAAGAGCCTGTCCGATCGGACAAGCTCTTTTTTATGGCTTCAGAAAATAGCTGCTATTTCACTAGTAGTTTTCCTTTATAAATTTGCTCTCCGCTAACATTAATAATATGCAATCCGGGTTTTAGCTGTTCCCGATTGATGATTACATTATTACCAGTAATGTTGTCGATGATTCGAACCACACGTCCGCTGGCATCTACAACAATCAAACGATATTTTGTATTATTCTGATTTGGAAATGCTACATGTGCCTTGTCTACCATAGGATTAGGATAGATTATCAGTTTTTCCACTTTTTTATCTGTTAATTTATCATCAATACCTGTGGCACCAGCATCAAATCCTATCAAAGCCTTAATCGCTAAGGCGGTATTCGGATTTCCTGCAAAAATCTGATTGTAGGCAGTCCACGAACCATCAAATTGCATGTAGGCAGAATTATCATAGCCTGCAATGGTATCTAGTGGTAAATGTGCTACCGCAAAGGAATCTACTGGAGTATCGTACAATACCTCGTATCCCACAAAGAAATTTTCATTTACAGCAACCGGAAAATCAAGATCAATAGTCGTGAATTGTCCTTTGGTTAAATCCGAAAAGGAAACTGCTTTTTTGTAAACTTCGGTTTCTGGTTCGGTGCTTCCATTCCATATTTTAATATTGATTTTTGGATCGGTAGATTTCGTTACTAATACCGATGGGTAAATCTGTACCTGTTTTACTGCATTTAAATTAGGATTGGGAATGGTGAATTTCTCAGCATATTGCGGAATGCTAAAGCTATTATGTCCCGTTACATATCCCGAATTGTCGCCGGTAAAAACAAATTGGCTCAATTGATCTTCAAATTCCGGAAGCACATTGTACAACCATCTGTCATCAAAATCATCCGGATCGAGAACGGTAATATAATCGGATTGGAGTTTTGTATCCGTAAAGGAAGCATCACTAACCTCCAGGCTCACATTAAAAGTTCCAACCGTATTATATGTTACCACTGGATTTTGTTCGGCTGAAGTGGCAGGATCTCCACCAGGAAAACTCCAGTTCCAACTGGTTGGCGTACCACTACTTTTATCAGTAAAGTTAACCTGTTTGCCAACATCCACGGTAGTTGGGCTGCCTGCAAATTTTGCTTGTACTGATTTAACTACGATTGCCGAATTGATGCTTTGTGTAGTTGAACCAACATTATTTATTGCTTTCAAGGATACCATATAAGTTCCTGGTGTATTAAAAACGATTCCCTGTGGATGTTCATCTGTAGAGCTGGTGGTTTCTGCTCCTTCAAAAGTCCATTCATAGGTAATTGTTCCATCACCTATGGTTCTATTCATAAAGTCAATCGATTCTCCAAGAAAAACAGAATCCTGAGTCATACCTATTAGAGCAACAGGAGCGGATGCACTAAAATCATCATTTGCAGTAAAGATTCCATTACCATGTGTCGCTGCTGCGATAAAACCATCTCTACGGCTTTTAACCATATCTACTACGGTAGTTCCAATTTTATCCATCGCATCTTGTGTCCATACTGTAGCTGCACCGTTCAGGGTAGTAGTGCTGTATAATCCGGTACTAGTACCAGCATAATAAGTTGTATCGGTAGGAGATACCATAAAGGATACTGTCCGAACAGAAGGACCATTACCATCAGAAGAACCGTCCTCCAGATTTCCACTTACCGGAGTCCAATTTGAACCGCCATCTTTTGTATAGAAGATACTTTCTACTTCATAGTTGGAGAAGCTTACCAATACCTCATTCGCGTTTAGAGGATTTGCATCGATAGAACTAATATAGCCATTTGGCATGTTTGAACCGGTAATATCGCTTTGCTTTGCCCATGGAGAATGTGAATTTTCTAGTTTGTATATTTTGCCTGCAGAAGTTCCGTAATATAGAATGTGAGCAGGAAATACCGAAGACTCTAATGCCGATACGCTTCCACTAGCTTTGGAAATCTCTAATTTCTCCCAGTTTTTAGTAGCACTAGATGATGACATTAATGGAATTTGAAATATATTGGTATTGCGCCATATGTAAGAACCATCGGCATAGTACATGATTTCGCTATTATTGGCATCCACAATAAATGGATTGATGAAAAGCTGATCTACTGCACCATCCGGATCCACTCTGGTCCACACATAATTGTCTGCTTTAGGATCTGTTTCTAAATAAACCGTTCCATTTTGAGAGGAAGAAAGGAAATGGTCTCCCTGATCGAAAATTGCACAGTAGCTACCATCTCCCGAACCAAATGCATCCCAGTTCATAGTTGGTGAAGCACTTCTGGCTAACCACGTACCATTATCCTGAAAACCGGAAAGCATGAATTCACTACTGGTAATATCATTATCAATAGCAACTGTATAAGCCTGTGTAGTTAGATATCCATTATTCAAAAATTTCCAATCTACCGGTTTGTCTTTATCGTCGCCAGGAGTAGAATCACTGGTCTTTTTATAGTTGGTAGTTAAACTAATTCCACCATCATGTCCACACAGCAAACTAGCATTGTCTGCCTTAAAAGCTAAAGCATGTATATCTGGGTGGTGATTGTCGTACTGACTCACATTGTTTTCGGTAGCGTATCCGCCAATCCAAAAGGTATTGCTTGTAGAAGCAAATCCATCATCGGAACGAAAAAGATTGGTTCCTCCGATAAAAACCATGTTTTCATCATCGGGAGCTACCTTGATAACCATATCGTAGGAGCCTTGAGAGTCGTATCCATCTACATCGCGATCTCCGTCTCCTCCTTGAGGAATATTTTGAGAAAGATCAGTCCAGGTAGCAGAAGTCAGATAGTTCAATTTCCAAAGACTATGATCATTTGTTCCAGAACCGGAAGTTTGAGCAAGTAAATAAACGATTTCCGGACTTGCACTGCTTGGAGCATTTGCCAAAACTATTCGGCGATAACTAGTAGGAAAATTTGCAGGGGTAACATCCACCCACACATCTGTTGCACCCGGGCCCTTTCTCCAGATACCTTTATTCTGATTACCACCACTACTTAGGGCAGCATATTTCACACCATCTGCGGTACAAATTACATCGGTGTAAGCAGAATAATTTTTGTCTGAAGAACTAGGCAGGTCATTTGTCCAGGTAGCTCCACCATCTTTCGAGATATAAATGGCACCATAAGTAGCCACATATACATCTCCATTATTAGGATCTACACAAACATTCCAGCAAATATCAAATAAGTTATCAAAAGTAGAGAATTTATCGGTGGCAGTAGCACTTAGTGGAGTCCAGCTGTCGCCGTTATCTGTTGATTTAAAAACTCCGTTTCCTGCATAAAAAGCACCAGTAGCACCTGCTGATCCGATATACTCTCCTGTTGTATAGTACCATGTGTTGGTTTGCCCTGATCTGGTGTCTTGTGCAATGGCAGTAACACTTGGATGTTGATCCAGAGTGGTGGTGCGTGTCCAGGAATCACCATTATTGGTAGATTTCCACATTCCTCCTGTAACTCCACCAGCTAGAATAGTATTTCCTGTAGCATCTGAAATATCAACTGCCAGTGCTCTGGTTCTTCCACCAACATTTTTAGGACCGCTATTGGCAAAGCTTAAACCACCTGCTTTTAATCTGCTTTGTAAACCCGAAGCAGCAGATAATACATATTGCTTTTCTAATTCGCGAATATTTAACGGTATTGTACCCGTGCCTGGGTTCTTTAATTTATTCAATTCGTATTGTACTCTGGCAATCGGATCGTCAACTCGTTTTGGCTTCCCAGCATTCTTATCTGCAATTTTGGAGAGTTTTCGCTTGTTGAGCCTTGGGTTGGTTAGGTTGTTATAGGTTTTTTCACTGATAACAATACTCTTTACTCCAACAGTAGAGCTTTTCTTTGTTTGTAAACCGACTCCATTTTGGGCACTTAGTGTAAAAGTGAAAAGGAGCATTGTTACGAGGGTAAAAATTTGTTTCATATGGTTTTTTATTTAATCCGGCTGAAGGAAATATTTGCAGAAGGAGAATCTCTTGATACTTAATCTAGTTTAGATATTTGTATGAATTTCATTTTTGAATAAATAGATATGCCACACAAAAAATTTCAGGAATTGTTTTTGTTCTGCTGTTATTTCTGTTTTATTATTCCGGATCGGGTTAGGTTTGTTAGTTTAATTTGGATGAATTGATTTTTAGTAGTTCATAAGCAGAATTGTTACCCAATCCCATTTTCTTACGAATTGTGCATGATAGTTCTGATATGTTTTGCAAGGCTTTAATTTGCTCATCGTTTACCTGTATCGTAAGATTTTGATTACGTTCGATAACATCTGAAAAGCCTGCACCGTACGCATTTACGATTTTCACTTTCCCGCTAAGCCAGTGGGTATCCTTATCCGTGGATATTTGGCAATTCGAAAGAACCAGGGAACAGGTACTAGGAGCAGTCTGCCTGCTCATTTCTGTTTTTTTATTCTGATCGTTAGATACTGTTGTGCCACTTAACTTCTTTTGAGGTGTGCAGCACACGCTAAAAGTCAGAATAGCAATGATCGGTATAAATTTTCTCATACTATTATGTGATTTAATTAGTTGCCTAAAGTTATAAATTTTTCTGAAACAATATAATATTATACCGTATTGCAAAAAAAATACCCCCTTATAATAAGGAGGTATTGAGTTGTTAATATATAATTTTAATTCTGATCTAATATCCAATTTTTAGCATTTACAAAAGCTTCTATCCAGGGAGTTAACTCATCTGTTTTGCGATTATCATCATAGTAAGCCCAATTCCAAGGATATATTGCCCTTTCCAAATGAGGCATCATTGCCAGATGACGACCATCTTTTGAAGAGATAGCAGCAGTTTCAAAAGGGGAACCATTTGGATTTGCAGGATAATCGTTATAAGTATATTTCATTGGTATATTATACTCTGCTTCGTCGTAAGGCATTTCGAATTTTCCTTCTCCGTGTGCTACCCAAATTCCCAGTTTACTACCAGCCAGACTTGATAGTAGGATGGAGTTATTTTTTGGAATTGTCACATTAATAAATCCCGATTCAAATTTGTGCGAATCGTTATGAAGTAATTTCGGGTGCTTTTCATGTTCAGGATAGATCAGTCCTAATTCTGAAATCAGCTGACAACCATTACAAACTCCGAGACTTAATGTGTCTTTTCTTTTATAAAAGTTTTCGAGTGCTGATTTGGCCTTTTCATTGTATAGAAATGCTCCTGCCCACCCTTTTGCCGAACCTAATACATCTGAATTGGAGAATCCTCCAACAAAAACGATCATGTTTACATCACTCAGATCTTCGCGCCCAGTAATCAGATCAGTCATATGAATGTCTTTTACATCCATTCCAGCCAAATGCATCATCCACGCCATTTCGCGATCACCATTTACACCTTTTTCTCTGATGATGGCAGCTTTCACTCCCGATTTAGTTTTTCTTTTCGGATCGATGCCGTATTGAGCAAATTTTCCGGTAAATTCTTTCGGAAATTCAAAGCTTAAGCTATTCTTTTTGTAGGATTCGAATCGTTCTAAAGCAAGCTCATGTCCCGATTGGTTTCTATCTAAAAGGTAGGAGGTTTTGTACCAAAGATCGCGTAAGGAAGCAACATCTAAATTGTAAGTATTTTCACCCTGTGTAATTTGTAATTTTCCAGCCTCTGACAGATTTCCTATGATATGGAAGTTTAATTCCTTGTCAGTAAGAATTTTAGCAACGGATTCTTTATCCTTCACCTGGAAGATAACTCCTGGCTTTTCGCTGAAGAGCACTTTAATTAGATCTTTTTCTGTAATGGAGGATAAATCGATGTTTGCTCCAAGCTCATTGTCTGCAAAGCACATTTCCAAAAGGCAGGTAATCATACCACCAGCAGAAATATCATGACCGGCGATTACTTCACCATCAAGTATTAACTTTTGAAGTGTCTCGAAAGCTTTAGCAAAATATTTATTGTCCTTAATATCCGGTGTTTGTTGTCCCAGTCTATTTATTGTTTGAGCAAAACTGCTTCCTCCCAAATGAAATTCGTCTTTCGAAAAATCAAGATAAATCAAATGAGAGTCCGGTTCGTTTTTCAGCACAGGTGAAATTATTTTATTGATATCGATTATTTCGCCAACTGTTGAAATGATTACTGTTCCCGGAGCATAAACCACATCATCATTAGCATATTTTTGGGTCATAGACAAGGAATCTTTCCCAGTTGGAATATTTATGCTCAGCTGAATTGCGAAATCACTAATTGATTGCACCGCCTGATATAAACGAGCATCTTCACCTTCGTTTTTACAAGGCCACATCCAGTTAGCAGATAAAGAAACACCTTTTAAACCTTGTTCGATTGGTGCCCAAACCATGTTTGTTAGAGCTTCAGCGATGGATAGACGGCTACCATTTTCTGAGTTGATTAATGCTGCAATAGGTGTATGTCCGATGGAAGTTGCAATTCCCTTTTCTCCTTGGTAATCTATAGCAACGGCACCTAAATTATTTAAAGGTAATTGAAGTGGTCCTGCACATTGTTGCATGACTATTTTTCCACTTACCGATCTGTCAACTTTATTCGTAAGCCAATCTTTACATGCAACAGCTTCTAATTGAAGCACATTTTCAATGTAGTCCTCTAAAAGATTGCGATCATATTCCAGCGATTTAAATTTTTCACTGATACTTCTATCTTCAAGAATTGTTTTGGGTGGTTTCCCAAACATCTCAGCCAAACCAAGATCGATTGGATTTTTTCCAGTTTTCTGATCTTCAAAGGTGAATCTCATATCACCAGTAGTTTCCCCAATTTGATAAATCGGAGCACGTTCCCGATCAGCTATACGAGTTAGTAGTGCCACATCTTTTTCCTTCATCACCAATCCCATTCTTTCCTGAGATTCGTTGCCTACAATCTCTTTCGCTGATAGAGTAGGATCACCGATAGGAAGAGCATTTAAGTCGATTTTTCCACCAGTTTCTTCCACCAGTTCTGATAAGCAGTTAAGGTGACCACCAGCTCCGTGGTCGTGAATGGAGATAATAGGGTTCTCATCAGTCTCTGCCATAGCACGGATGGCATTGCAAACTCGTTTTTGCATTTCCGGATTGGAACGTTGCACAGCATTTAATTCTATTGAATTTGCAAATTCACCTGTAGCAACTGATGAAACCGCTCCTCCACCCATTCCAATTCTATAGTTATCTCCTCCAAGAAGAATTACTTTATCTCCTTTCTCCGGAACATCCTTTTGTGCTTGTTCCAATCTTCCGTAGCCAACACCACCCGCTTGCATGATAACCTTATCGTAACCATACTTTTTATTGTTTTCGAAATGCTCGAAGGTAAGTACAGAACCACAAATGAGAGGTTGCCCGAATTTATTTCCGAAATCACTTGCTCCATTCGATGCTTTGATTAAAATTTCTTCCGGCGTTTGATACAGCCATTTTCTTGGTTCGGTATTATTTTCCCATGTACGGGAAGCTTCCAATCTGGGATACGAAGTCATATAAACTGCAGTTCCAGCCATCGGAATGGATGCTTTCCCACCAGCAATACGATCTCTAATTTCTCCGCCAGTTCCAGTTGCTGCTCCATTAAATGGCTCAACCGTAGTTGGGAAATTGTGTGTTTCTGCCTTTAAAGAAATAACCGTATTGATATTCTTAGTACAAAAGAAATCGGCTTTATCATGAGTTGCAGGAGCAAATTGTTCTGCTATCGGACCTTCCAGAAAAGCACAATTGTCTTTATAAGCTGATACGATCCTGTTATGATTTGCTTTAGATGTATTCCTGATTAACTGGAATAGAGAGGATTCTTTTTCTTTACCATCAATAATGAAAGTACCATTGAAAATTTTATGTCGGCAATGTTCTGAATTTACTTGAGAGAATCCAAAAACTTCTGAATCGGTTAATTTTCTTCCAATTTTTCTTTCAACACTTTTTAGATAACCAATTTCTTCATTACTTAAAGCCAGTCCTTCGTTTTTGTTATATTCCTCCATATTCTCGATATAGAGGATTTGCTCTGGTTGTTTTTCAATGGTGAAAATATCCTGAAAAAGGCGATTGTATTTTTCTTGTAACATGGGATCGAAATCAGCATGACTGGAATCTACAGCGAAAAACTGTTCAATTCTTTGAATTCCTGTAATTCCCATGTTTTGTGAGATTTCAACAGCATTGGTACTCCATGGAGTAATCATTTCTTTTCTAGGACCAACAAAAATTCCTTCTACTACTTCCTTATCTATCTGGGAAGCATCACCAAACAGCCAGGATAATTTGTCTAAATCTAGTCCATCTAGTTCTTTAATGGTTTGAATTACAAAGTGTACTTCGTCTTTTTTGAAGAATAGTATCATCTTAGAATCTACTTAAGAATTTATAAATAATGGTTGCATATTGCTAGTAAAATGCAAATATAAGTAAAAGACTTTATAAGCATTCGTCTTGTAAAAAGAATGTGTAATTCTTAATTTATAATCTGTTTCGACCTTAATTATGAATGGATTTAAATTTTAAGCATCAAAGATGATTTCTTAATCTAAATTAGTGTGTGAAAAATGATAGCTGAGATATGTTGAAGAATAGCTAAAAAAGTTTCTGTATTTTTGGAAAAGCTACTTCCTTTGAGGTCTGGAAATATTGGAGAAGGAGAGTTCTTCTCATTTCATGCAAAGGTTTTCGAGGAATACAGGAAATAAATCGTGACTTGAAAGATAGTTTGTTTTTCTAATAAATTGGTAAAGAGGAGTTAAAACGCTTTTGTGGTCTTTTAGTTATATGCTGAAAAACAAGTTTTATAATGTTAAAAATCATTGATTAGCGTTTTTCTATTAGATATTTTTGTCTGGTGTTAATTTAAAAATTAAATAAATATGAAACCATCGCATATTGAACATATCGGTATCGCTGTAAAAAGTTTAGAAGAAGCAATTCCATTTTATGAAAAAGTACTTGGATTAGAGTGTTATGCTGTAGAGGAGGTTGTTGAACAGAAAGTAAAAACTGCCTTTTTTCAAGTTGGACAAACTAAGATTGAATTATTAGAATCTACCGATCCTGAAGGTCCGATTGGTAAGTTTGTTGCGAAAACTGGCGGAGGAATGCATCATCTTGCTTTTGCGGTTGAAGATGTTCAGGAAGCATTAACAGATGCTCAGGAGGCTGGTTGTCAGGTAATAGACAAAACTCCACGCGATGGAGCAGAAGGTTTAAAAATTGGATTTTTGCATCCTAAATCTACACAAAGAGTGTTGACGGAAATTTGTGGTAAAAAATAAAGAACTCAATAATAAAAAACAACCAATAAATTATGTCTAGTCAGGATAAGATTAAAAAATTAATTGATTTAAGAGATGAGGCTAAGCTTGGCGGGGGTGAGAAAAGAATTGCATCCCAGCACAAGAAAGGCAAATACACCGCTCGTGAAAGAATCGATATGCTTCTTGATGAAGGAAGTTTTGAAGAATTTGATATGTTTGTTTCTCACCGTTGCACCAATTTTGGAATGGAAAAAACCAAATTTTTGGGTGATGGTGTTGTAACAGGACAAGGAACAATTGATGGAAGATTAGTATTCGTATTTTCACAGGATTTCACTGTTTTTGGAGGTTCATTATCCGAAACTTTTGCACAGAAAATTTGCAAGGTAATGGATATGGCTATGAAAATGGGCGCTCCTGTTATCGGGCTAAATGATTCTGGTGGAGCTCGTATTCAGGAAGGTGTTACTGCATTGGCTGGATATGCTGAGATTTTCGAAAGAAATATTCTTGCATCTGGAGTTATTCCTCAAATATCTGCAATTTTCGGTCCTTGTGCCGGTGGTGCTGTATATTCTCCTGCACTTACAGATTTTATCATGATGACTGAAGAGAAATCATATATGTTCGTGACTGGTCCTAAGGTTGTGAAAACAGTAACTGGTGAGGATATCACGGTAGAAGATCTTGGTGGAGCTAAGATGCATGCTTCTAAATCTGGTGTTTCTCACTTCATGTTGGAAGACGAAGAGGAAGGTGCTATGATCATTCGTAAGTTGTTATCATACATGCCTTCTAATAATTTGGAAGAGCCACCATTGCTTGATTGTACTGATCCAATTGATAGACTAGAGGATGTATTGAACGAGTTGGTTCCTGAAAATCCTAACATGCCTTACGATATGAAGGATGTTATTTATTCCATTGCTGATGATTCTGAATTTTTGGAAGTTCATCGTCACTATGCAAAGAATATCATTGTTGGATTTACTCGTATGGGTGGTATGTCTGTAGGTGTGGTTGCTAATCAGCCAAGTTTCCTTGCTGGAGTATTAGATATTGAATCTTCTAGAAAAGCAGCCAGATTCATTCGTTTCTGTGACTGTTTTAATATTCCGATTTTAACTTTAGTTGATGTACCTGGTTTCTTACCTGGTTCAAATCAAGAATTTGGTGGAATCATTACTCATGGAGCTAAATTAATGTTTGCTTATGGTGAGGCGACTGTGCCAAAAGTAACCATCACTCTAAGAAAATCATATGGTGGAGCTCACGACGTAATGTCTTGTAAACAACTTCGCGGTGATTTGAATTATGCATGGCCATCAGCTGAAATTGCTGTTATGGGAGCTAAAGGAGCTATTGAAGTTCTTCACGGAAGAAAAATGGCTGACATGAATGACGAGGAAAAATCTGAATTCATCATTAAAACAGAAAAAGAATATAATGAGGCTTTTGCAAATCCATATAACGCTGCATCTTACGGTTATATTGATGATGTAATTGAACCACGTAATACTCGATTTAGAGTGATTCGCGCATTCCAGTCGCTTCAGACTAAGAAGCAGGTGAATCCAGCTAAAAAACATTCAAATATTCCATTGTAAAAAATACATTTTATGTTTATGAATATTTTATCTATAGGAAGTCAGGGTGGATGGACAATTGCCATTGTAGGTTATTTTATAGTATTTCTTGCATTAGTATTATTGGTTGTTGTTTTCGTCAACTTGCCTAAGCTATTACATCTTAATCTAAGAAAAAGGTTAGTGAGAGAAGGTAAACCCTGTGCCGAAGTTGACGATCTACATGTGGAGGCAAGTCTAAATGCAGCTATAGCAATGGCTTTATATATGCATTTTGATCAAATTCACGATGAGGAAAGCAACATCATTACAATTAAAAAAATCACTAAGAATTATTCTCCATGGAGTTCTAAGATTTATGGAGTGATGAATCAACCAAGATAAAGAAGATGAAGAAATTCAAGTTTACAATAAGAGGGCGTGAATATGACGTTGAAATCAAAGATTTTCAAGGATCGAACGCTAAAATTGAGGTGAATGGAACAAGTTATGATGTTGATGTTCATGTTGAGGAGAAAGCGTCTAAAACTCCAAGATTGGTTCGCAAACCTGTAGTGAATAAACCGGGCGAAGGTAAGATCCAAAAATCTGGAGCTGGTGCTTCAGTAGCTAAAGCGCCGCTTCCAGGAAGTATTATTAAAATTAACATTGCTGTTGGTGATACTATTAATCCGGGAGATACTCTTTTGGTGATGGAGGCAATGAAAATGGAAAATAATGTTTTGGCAGAAAAAGGAGGTACTGTTAAAGCTATTAAGGTTGCAGTTGGCGATAGTGTACTTCAAGACGATGTTCTTGTAGAGTTAGCTTAACATTATTGATATAAAAGTCAAAGACTATATAATGAGAAAACTTTATACATTGGTATTCTCAATGATTTTGGTAATGGGGTTAGCTTTTAACTCCATTGCTCAAAAATCGTTAGATGCCTCAGCAAAATTAACAACAGGAAAATGGGTTAACCATTCTGATGGTTATATTCCAAACCCAATTGGAAAATCAGTAAGAACCGTAAAACGTTACAAGTCTATTGAGTTCAAAGAGGATCATTCTTTCATGATGGACTCTATTAAGCAACGTTTTTCCGGAGAATGGGAATTAAATGGCAATACTGTCACTATGACCTTTCATCCTAAAGTTGTAACACATCTGTTTAAAAATACAGATCCAAATGCAATGAATGCTGGTTATAAAACCACTAAAGAAACACTTGATTTGGGGGTTCGCACAGCAAAAATGGATGGAGATTATTTGAGATTTGCCAATAATCCTAAATTGGATTGTGAACAGAATTCTGGTGCAATTATTGGGTTGAAAAACTTTTATGAATTTACTGGATTTGCAAACGTTACAGCTGGTCACCTGCTAATGGTTTTGATTGGCTTGTTTTTTATCTTTCTTGCCATTAAATACGACTACGAACCACTGCTATTAATTCCTATTGGAATGGGTATTATAATTGGTAATATTCCAATGTTTCAGGCAGTAGATTTCAACTTGAAATTAGGGATTTATGAACCAGGTTCAGTAATGAATATTTTATATTCCGGTGTAGTAAATGGTTGGTATCCACCATTAATATTCTTGGGTATTGGAGCGATGACAGACTTTTCTTCGTTAATCAGTAATCCTCGATTAATGATTTTAGGAGCAGCTGCTCAAATTGGTATTTTCGCAACATTTCTTGGAGCGTTATGGTTAGGATTTGCTCCTCCAGAGGCTGGAGCTATTGGAATTATTGGTGGTGCCGATGGACCAACTGCTATTTTTCTTTCTTCAAAATTAGCAAATGGTTTGAATGTGATGGCAAATGGGGAAACTGTGAAAAACCTTATTGGGCCCATCGCGATTGCTGCCTATTCATATATGGCATTAGTTCCTGTAATCCAACCACCAGTAATTAATTTGTTAACAACCAAGAAGGAGAGATTGATTAAGATGAAACCACCACGTGCGGTATCACGTTTAGAGAAAATCATTTTCCCAATTATTGGATTATTGCTAACTGCATTTATTTCACCAACTGCACTTCCTTTATTAGGTATGCTTTTCTTCGGTAATTTATTGAAAGAGTCTACCGTAACAAATCGTTTGGCGGACACAGCTAGTAATGCATTAATTAACACAATTACCATCCTTTTAGGAATAACCGTTGGAGCTTCTACACAAGCAGATGTTTTCCTAACTTCTGATTCAATTTTGATATTTGGATTAGGTGCTGCTTCGTTTATTGTGGCAACTGCTGGTGGTGTAATTTTTGGTAAAATAATGAACTGGTTATCTCCTAAGGATAGACCAATTAACCCAATGATTGGGGCTGCTGGTGTTTCAGCGGTACCTGATAGTGCCAGGGTAGTACAAAATATGGGTTTACAAAATGATCCAACCAATCACCTTTTAATGCACGCAATGGCTCCAAATGTTTCCGGAGTTATTGGTTCTGCAGTAGGTGCAGGTATATTATTGAGTTTCTTGATGTAGAAATTCATCTTAAGATATAGTATTTATAAGGGTTGTCTCATGAGGCAACCCTTTTTTTGTGATGCTGAAAATTATCATTGTTTTTCAACCTTTGGAATCTTATATTTAGAAGAACTAATTAGATTAGATGAAAAATGGTTTTTGAAGGAGGAGTGGTTGTTGATTTAGATTGATATCACTTCTCCTTTTTTTATCATCAAAGTTTCAAATTTTAGCTTATGCAAAGGAATATATCTAAAGGTGTTGCAGGCAATTATGACCTTAAAATAAAAGGAGATTGCCAAATTGAATTTGAACTCACACAGCAAGGAGGAATAGTTGTTGAAATATTTTCGAAGGTTAAGATTTTTTATGAGAGGTCTATACGAAGCCTTTGCGTCTCATCTATGGAAGTGTTCTCTATTCAAAATGCACATATAATTGTCAGGGATAATGGCGCGTTATCTTACGTAATTGCTGCAAGATTAGAGGCTAGCATCAAACAAGTGATATCTTCTCAAAAAGAATTGCTTACTGCATTTTTAGATGTTAATTATCTTTCAAGTTCAAAGGATAGAAATCGTTTTTCGCGGCTTTATTTACCTGGAAACACCCCATATATGATGATTAATGCAGGTTTGTATCATGCCAATGGAATTATACTTGATTTAGAGGATGCTGTTGCAATTTCCAAAAAAGAGGAAGCAAGATATCTTGTTCGAAATGCCTTGCGTTCACAAAATTTTTATGGTGCTGAGCGAATGGTTAGAATAAATCAGGGAGAGGAAGGATTGAAGGATCTGGAATTTATAGTACCACAATTGGTTAATCTCATACTAATTCCAAAATGTGAAGATGCCAACGATATAAATAATGTGGAAAGCGTAATTGATAAAATTAAAAAAGATAAGGGAATTACGAAAGATATTTATTTAATGCCAATTATAGAGAGTGCATTGGGTGTTGAAAATGTGTTCTCCATTGCAAAATGCTCACCTAATATTGTGGCTTTGGCAATAGGTCTTGAAGATTATACTGCTGATATTGGAGTTCCACGTACATATGAAGGAATTGAATCCTTATATGCCAGGATGAGAATTGTAAATGCTTGCCATGCAGCAAAAATTCAGCCTATTGATTCCGTATTTTCTGATGTTGGAGATATGGAGGCTCTTGCCGCTAATGTGCAAAAATCAAAGCAATTGGGATTTCTAGGAATGGGTTGTATTCATCCAAGACAGATTAAAGTCATTTATGATAATTTTTCACCAACTAAACTTGAAATTTCTAAAGCTCAGAAAATAGTGAATGCTTTTATTTTGGCTGAACGGCAAGGATTGTCTGTAGTCTCTTTAGGTACAAAAATGATAGATCCTCCAGTGGTAAAACGACAATTAAAAATATTAGAATTAGCAATAGAACTTGGTCTTATCTCAAAAAACTGGAAAGATAATTATGGGAACTAAAATGATAAAAAATGCTGTGGGTAGAATGGTTCCTACGCAAATTAATGGACAAGATGCTATACCATATTCGGGAGTTGGAAAATATAAGCCCAATAGGCAAAAGTACAATTCTCCTATCTCTACCAGTGCTGATTTTCCTTTAGATGGAAATAAGCAAGTAACTAATTTAAGAGAAGCCTTGGTTAAATCTGGTTTAAAAGACGGAATGAGAATTTCTACTCATCATCATTTTAGAAACGGGGATTTAATTGCTAATAAAGTGTTTGATATTGCACATGAATTGGGTGTGAAAGATTTGATTTGGTTTCCTTCTGCGTCTTTTCCATGTCACGAATATCTGATAAAATATCTTGAAGATGGAACTATTGCAAGAATAGAAGGTAGTATGAACGGACCGCTTGGACGGTATTGTTCTGAAGGTAAAATGAATGGAATTGCTGTGTTACGTTCTCATGGAGGAAGGTATCAGGCAGTGCAGGATGGAGAAGTGCTAATAGATATTGCTATTATAGGAGCCTCTTCGGCAGATTCATTCGGGAATGCTAATGGGTTAAATGGTAAGTCGGCATCAGGTTTGTTGGGTTTTGCTTTAGCTGATTCACAATACGCTCAAAAAGTTATTGTTGTTACAGATAATATGGTTGATTTTCCATGTGTTCCCTGGCAGATACAGGGAAATTATGTGGATTATACAGTTTTGATGGACCAAATAGGTATTCCTGAAAAAATAATATCGGGAACAACACAAATTACCAAGAGTCCGGATCGATTGTTTATTGCTGAATTAACTGCGAAATTTTGCGAGGAAGCAGGGATAATTCGAAATGGATTTTCCTTTCAGGCTGGAGCCGGAGGTACATCATTAGCCATAGGTGATTTCTTTGGTAAAATAATGAGAGAGAAAGGGATAAAAGCTCGATTTGCCAGAGGAGGGAGTAATAAATATTTAGTGCAAATGTTGGAGGAGGGTTTGGTCGATTATGTATTGGATGGACAAACATTCGATTTAGAAGGGGTTAGATCAATGCGCGAAAATTCTAATCATGTTTGGACGAGCCCATTTACAAGCTATAATTATCATGGGAAGGGTAATTTTGCAGGCATGGTAGATGTTGTGATTCTTGGAGCCACTGAAGTTGATTTAAATTTTAATGCTAATGTGGTCACACATTCAGATGGCTATTTGCTGCATGGAATAGGCGGCTGGCAAAATTGTCTTTTCAGCAAAACGGTAATATTGCCGATCCCATTATTTCGAAATAGAATACCCATTATCCGGGATGAAGTAACAACAATATGCGGTCCTGGAGAATTGATAGATGTAATTGTTACGGAGCGGGGTATTGCAATTAATCCTCTTCGTAAAGATCTTTTTGAAAAACTGAAACATAGTGATTTGCCTATAAAAACACTAAAGGAACTAATGCGAGAGGCTGAGGATATTTGTGGGGAAATGGATAAACCAATTTTATCAGATGAAATTGTTGCAGCAATAAAATGGGTTGATGGAACTATTATTGATGTTGTGAGGAAGGTAATTTCATAATGGCTTATCAGGTGATAATTAGTGTTACTACTATTTAAAATCAATCATATTAAAAAATGCACATAAAAAAAGCTTCGAATCATTCGAAGCTTTTAAGCATTTACCAAAGTTTAAATTTACTTGGTGTTATATTTTCTACTTTTGCAACCATCTTTGGTACTTCTATATCTAATATACTATTTATATAACCTAAACATTTTCCACAACCAGTGTTAGCTCCAGTATATCTTCGTATTTCCTCTATGGTTGTAGCATTTTTTTCGTGAATAGCTTTATCTATGGTTTTTCTGTCTACTAATTGGCAGTTGCATACTATTTCTCTCATATTTATTTACAATTTTAAATTCTTGAATGTAAATATATGCATTATTCAATTTAGAATATGAAAGTTTCGTTACTTATTTTTAATGAATCTATATAAGCGTATGTATTGACAGAAATTAAAGTTTATTTTCCATATATATCTTCATTTGACGGTACATATCAATTACTATATCCTTTTTTGGTAAGCATTCATATATTCGCTTCAAATAAGTGTTTTCACTTGCGATTTGAAAACTTCGTTTAAATTGAAAATCAAAAACCCAAGACATTTGTTGAAGTTTTAAATCACTTAAACTTAAAATTTGTTTGCTGTCAACAACCTTTTCATCCATAATGTATTGATGGATTTTTTTCGAAATGTTGGAATTATTAGATAATTCTAGTTCTAATCTTTTATTAAAACCTGGTTTATGTTCTGAATAATAATCAGCCATCAATTTCAGGTTGTCAAGCCTATCTGCATCACGAAGAATTAATAGTACAGGAAGAGATTTGTCACTAATAGATTTGGGTAATTCTGTTGATTCATGATAACGGATACATTCTACTACAATATCCTTGATTTCCTCGCCTAATAGTGCTGTAACTGGAATATCTTCAGTTATTAATGAAATTCCAAGATCAACGTGATTTATCTGGTCGGTATCCGAAAATGTTCCATGATTTAGGAGCTGATTGAATCTTCCTATATCATGAAGCAAACCGCATACTTTGGCCAAATATATATCTGTATCGCTCAGGTTGGATTGCAACCCAAGTTCCTCAATTAAGCCTACTACATGAAAGGAGTGACTACGTATGATGTTAATGTTTTGTTCAATCTCTTTATTTTCAATTGAAAAACTATTGATATAGCCATCAAACCATGTTTTTATGTTGTCGTAAATTTCTTGATTCACCATATATCCTTTAAAAATAGCTCACAAAACTACATTTTTTATCTTTATGAGAAAAGGAATTTTTATGAAAATAATTAATGGAATATTTCAAGAAATAATACTACTTGATAAACGTTCTTTTTCTTGCTTTAAAGCGATTGGAAAGAAGGATCAAAATAAGAAATCAGAAAAAAATGCGATCTTTTTAAGATCGCATTAAGTAGAAAATTAATTTTTAGGTATATTTTGAATAACATCGACCAGATGATTCCAGAATTTTTCAACAGTTTCAATATTAATTCTTTCATCTGGAGAGTGCACATCTCTGAGCGTTGGACCAAAGGAAACCATATCCATATTTGGATATTTCTCAAGAAAAAGACCACATTCCAAACCTGCGTGAATAGAACGAACGATAGGTTCTTTTCCGAATAGTCGTTTGTACGAATCAACAGCAATAATTAAAATTTCCGAATTAGGATTTGGTGACCATCCTGGATATCCATCCGAATGTTCAATTTGGGCACCTGCTAGCGTAAATACACTGCCAACCATCTGTGCAATATTGTACTTTTCACTATCTAAATCGCTTCGTTGGGAAGTTGTTATTTCAATTTTATTGCCATCAATCATTTTAACAGACGCAAGATTGTTAGATGTTTCAACCATGCCTGGCATTTTTGAACTCATACTAAATACACCATGAGGGCAAGCATAAATTGCGTTCATTAGATTGTCTGAAGTCGTTTTGTCCATTACAAAAGCAGGATTCTCAATAGATTCCAAACTAATTTTCAATTTTGGCTCATAAATTTCCCAAACATGCTCCATCTCAGCCGCATAAATATTAAAGTCAACGCGTACATTTTCTTTAAATTTAGAAGGAACTGTAAGTATCGCATAGGCTTCCCTTGGTATGGCATTTCTTAAATTACCTCCGTTAAAATCATTTATTCGAACGCCATATTTTTTATTGATTTGCCATAGAAAACGATTCAATATTTTATTGGAATTTCCTCTTCCCTTATTTATTTCATCCCCAGAATGACCGCCAAGTAATCCTGTAACCTCAATTCTTAGTGCAAAATGATTTTCAGGAACAGGTTCTTCTTTATATGACATTGATGCGATTGTGTCAATTCCCCCTGCACAACCTATAAAAATTTCACCTTCATCCTCCGAATCCAAATTCAAAAGAATGTTACCTTCAAAAAATCCAGGCTGTAAGGCAAAAGCTCCTGATAATCCTGTTTCCTCATCAACCGTGAATAGGCATTCTATCGGACCATGTTCAATATTTGTTGATGTAAGTAAAGCCATTTCGGCAGCCATACCAATACCATCATCAGCGCCTAGCGTTGTTCCCTTGGCTTTCACCCATCCATTATCAATCCACGGTATTATTGGATCCTTGTCAAAATCATGTGTCGTAGCACTGTTTTTTTCACAAACCATATCCATATGAGATTGAAGAACAATAGTTTTCATATCTTCTTTCCCCGGAGTAGCTGGTTTTTTTATTAGAACATTACCGATCTCATCTCTCTTAGTTTCTAAATTATTTGCTTTTCCAAAATTAAGAAGGAATTCAATTATTTGATTTTCCTTTTTAGATGGTCTTGGAACTTGGCATATGTTCTCAAAATGTTCCCAGATTTCTCTGGGGCTTAATTCTGTTAGAATATTTTTCATTGTTGCTTAATTTTTTTTCAAATGTAATAAATATTGAATTGAGTAATTAATTGGAATCTGAAATACTTGGCATTTTTATTCAAAAAACAGAAATCCAACATTGTATCTATTTAGAACATGATTTATAGAATTAGGAATTTAGTATAGGCTGGAAAATCTCGGACTAATTTATACTCAATCATTAAAGGAATGTTGAGCGGTAAATATGCAGAATTGGGGAGATGAAGGAATTTTACTAATTTTTTTTCAAAAAAAATCAGAAATATTTAGGACTGTAAATCATTATTTTCAAAAGGGGAGTAATATGATGCTTACTTGTTTGATTCTGAATTCTAAGGCGGATAGTAATAGTCTCACTTATGTTATAAAACATTTTTCAAAAAGTTAGTAGAATGACCTATTAGCTGACAAAAATCATGTAGTTAAATGAGTTAAAAACCTGTTAATTTTTGTTAAAAGCATTTTAAATGCTATTTTTAGAGCCTAGAATTACCATTAACCATTTTGCATCTTTACTTAATTACTAACTAAAAAGTTTTTTTTATGAAAAAAATGATTGGACTATTTGTCTTTCTCATCTTTATGGGATTACAAATAGTAAATGCGCAAAGCAAACAGATTACTGGTACAGTAACCAGTGCTGACGATGGTCTGGGCATGCCCGGAGTATCTGTTGTTATTAAAGGTACTACCATTGGTGCTAGTACTGATATTGACGGAAAATATTCCTTAGAAGCAAAGTCATCAGACGTTTTGATGTATAGTTTCGTAGGTATGGTTTCTCAGGAAATTTCTGTTGGAGACAAAAGTGTAATCAATGTAGTTTTAGAAACTGAATCTATTGGTGTAGATGAGGTTGTTGTTACTGCATTAGGTATTACTCGTAAAAAGAAAGCTTTAGGATACTCGGTTACCGATTTAGGTGGTGACGATGTAACTAAAGTAAAGCAACAAAACCTTGTAAGTTCATTATCTGGTAAGGTTGCCGGTGTTCAAATTAAACAATCTAACAACTTTGGTGGATCAACCAATATGACAATTCGTGGTAACTCTTCCATCTATGGTGGAAATCAACCATTATTTGTTGTTGATGGAGTACCAGTTGGTGGAGGTACATTTAACTCTTCTGCACAACGTGGTGGTAGTAATGGTTATGACTATGGAAACGCTTTATCTGATATCAACCCTGATGATATCGCTAATATGAGTGTTTTGAAAGGTGCTGCTGCAACTGCTATTTATGGTTCTCGTGGTGCTAATGGTGTTGTAATGATTACAACCAAAAAAGGTACTAAAAGAAAAGGTGTTGGTATCAGTGTGAATTCTGGTATTACTATTGGTAAGATTGATAAAGAAACATTTGCAAAATATCAAGATGAGTATGGTGCTGGTTATGGTGCTTATTATGGTTCTACCGGATACTTTGAAGATATTGATGTAGATGGTGATGGAAATCTTGATTTAGCAGTTCCAAATTACGAAGATGCTTCTTATGGTGCTAAATTTGATGGTACAAGTGTTTACCAATGGGATTCGTTCGTTCCTGAATCTCCAAATTACATGAAAAAGTATGAATACAAAGCTGCGAAAAATACTCCAGCTGACTTTTTTGAGACAGAAGTTGGATATTCTAACAATGTTGAATTTACAGGTGGTAATGACCAAGGTAATTTCCGTTTAAGTTATACTAATTTCCATACTAATGGTGTTCTACCAAACTCTAAGTTAAATAGAAATACTATTGCATTTAATGGTGATTATAAAATTAACGAGAAGTTAAAAGTTGGGGTTAGTGCCAATACTTCTTTCCAATATACCAAAGGACGTAACTCTACAGGTTATTCAGATAACCTAATTACTTCTATGCGTCAGTGGTGGGAAGTAAATACTGATGTTAAAGCTCAGGAAGCTATTTATAAGCAAACCAGAAAGAATTATACTTGGAATCACACTTCTACATTAGGTGGTGATCCATTAACTGGTTTATATTGGGATAATCCTTATTGGACAAGATATGAAAATTACGAAACTGATAATCGTGATAGAATTTTTGGTAATGCTTATTTCAATTTGGAAGCAACAGATTGGTTGAATGTTACTGGTCGCGTTTCTTTGGATTCTTATACCACTTTACGTGAAGAGCGTAGAGCTGTTGGTTCTGTAGCAGCTCCTTTTGGATTATTAAGAGCTGATGAAGGTTCTGGTTATCAGAGAAGTGAGATTTCCTTTAAAGAAATCAACTATGATTTAATGGCTAATTATCATTTCGATTTAAATGAAGATTTTGCGTTAGCTGGATTAGTTGGTTTTAATATGAGACATGAATCTACAGGTCAATATAATGCTTCTACATTAGGTGGATTAGTTGTTCCTCAATTATATTCTCTAAGTAATTCTGTAGTTACTCCTTCCGCTCCGGTTGAGTCATTGCTTCAGAAAAGAGTTTATGGCCTATATGCACAAGCAACTTTCTCTTATAAGGATTTTCTTTATTTAGATTTAACTGATAGAGTTGATAAGTCATCTTCTCTACCTACAAGTGATAATACTTATAATTATTATTCTGCAGCAGCAAGTTATTTGTTCTCTTCTCAAGCAGAGCTTCCTTGGTTAAATCTTGGTAAGTTAAGAATGAGTTATGCTACCGTTGGTAATGATACAGGTGCATTAAATGTAAATGATACATTTGTAAAAGGTGATAATTTCGGTACTTATACATTATTTTCTTATCCTTCAACAAAGAATAATAAGGATTTAAAATCTGAATTATCTTCAGAATTTGAAACAGGTTTGGAAACTAAAATGTTCAATAATCGTTTAGGTGTTGATATTTCATACTACTACAAGAAAACTGAAGACATGTTGATTCCTGTAGAAGTGTCTAAAGCTACTGGTTATTCATTCAAATGGGTAAATGCTGCTACAGTTGAGAATAAAGGTTTTGAGGTTGCTGTTTATGGTGCTCCTGTAAAAACAAAAGATTTCTCTTGGGAAATTAGCGCAAACTGGGCTAGAAATCGTAATAAGGTGCTTGATTTATTCTCAGGTGTTGATAATATCGTAATCGATTCTTATCAAGGTGGTATATCAATTAATGCTACCAAAGGTCAAGCTTTAGGAACTATTCGTGGAACTGGCTTCGTTTTTGACGATAATGGAAATAAAGTCGTGAATTCTTCAGGTTACTATGAATCTCAATCAGACCAGGTTATTGGTAATCAGAATCCTGATTGGACAGGTGGTGTAACCAATACGCTTAGCTATAAAGGACTTACTTTAAGTTTCCTTATTGATGTTCAACAAGGTGGTGATGTATATTCTTTGGATATGCACTACGGACAAGGAACAGGTGTTCTTGCTCATACTGCTGGTTTAAATGAATTAGGAAATCCTAAGAGAGATCCTGTAGCTGATGGTGGTGGTGTTTTAAATGTAGGTGTTACCGAAGATGGTGCTGTTAATACTACCAGAGCTCGTGCTGATTATTATGGAGGTGCTTATTACTGGGGTAATTCTTCAAGAAACCCTGCAGCATTAACTGTTTATGATGCTTCATTTGTTAAGTTGAGAGAGATGTCTTTAACTTATAATCTACCTAAGAAATTGGTTAGTGGATTTGCTAATAATGTTTCATTATCCTTGGTAGGTAGAAACCTATGGATTATCAGTAAGCATGTTCCTTACGCAGATCCAGAATCAGGTCTATCTGCAGGTCTAGCTCAAGGTTATTTGTCTGGATCTTATCCAACAGTAAGAAGTTTTGGATTTAATGTTAAGGTTGATTTTTAATTGATAATTGAAAGAAAATGAAAAAATATTTATATAAACTAAGCATATTATTGCTTGTAGTATCGTTTTTCGGGTGTGACTTGAATAGTCAGCTTGAAGAGTTTAATGTCGATACTAAAAACCCATCGGAGGTTCCTGGAGAACCGCTATTTACCAATGGTGCTCGTGAAATGTTTGATTTGTTGATCAATACAAACGTAAATACTAATGTAGATAGATTGTACGCTCAATATTGGGCTCAAACTACTTATCCTGACGAAAGTCAATACAATCAAGTTACAAGGAATATCGGACGAAATATGTGGCGAACTTTGTATCGAAATACATTGAAGGATATTAGTGGTGCTAAGGAGATTATCTCTTTACAGGAAACTGTTACTCCGGCTGAAGAAGCCACGAAGAATAATAAGTTAGCTGTAATTGATATTACAGAGGTATTTGCTTATTCAACTTTAGTTGATCTTTTTGGTAATGTACCATATACAGAGGCTTTGGATATTGATGATCCAGCTCCTAAATATGATGATGCAGCTTCTATTTATACTGCTATAATTGCCCAATTGAATGCTGCTATTACTTCTATCGACCCAGCTAATGTTGGTTTTGGTAACGCTGATCCTATTTACAATGGTGATATGGCTAAATGGTTGGCTATGGCTAACTCATTAAAACTACGTTTAGCACTTCGCTTAGCTGATGCAGATCCTGCTACATCTAAGACATTAGCAGAACAAGCTGCTTCTGGTGTAATTGCTGATAATGGTGGAAATTTTGGTATTCAATATACTGACGCCTCTCCTAACACCAATCCTTTATGGGTTGATTTAGTTGCCAGTGGAAGATTAGACTTTATACCTTCTGCAACTTTGGTTGATTATATGAATAATGTTAACGATCCAAGAAGACCGATTTATTTTAGTGATGCTAGTGGTAGTTATACTGGTGGTGTTTATGGTGACGCTAATAGTGCGAATGCTTTCTCTCAAGTAGGCGATATTATTAAAGAGCCGGATTTATTGGGTACTATTCTTTCGTATTCGGAAACAGAATTTTTATTAGCTGAAGCTATTGAACGTGGTTATGCTGTTGGCGGAACTGCTGAAGAGCATTATAATGCAGCTATCAAGGCTTCTATGTCTGAATGGGGTGTTAGCTCTACTGATGCTGATGCATATCTTTTAGAAGCTGATGTAGCTTATTCTACTGCTCCTGGAGCTTGGAAACAAAAAATCGGTTCTCAGAAATGGTTAGCTATGTATAATATGCCTATGGAGGGATGGACTGCATGGAGACTGTTAGATTTTACAGGAATTTTTGTAGCTCCTCCGGGAATGACATTAGCTGATATTCCTAACCGTTTTATCTATCCTATTGAAGAGGCTGTTTTGAATGGTTCAGAACTGGATGCAGCTTCAAGTGCTATAGGTGGGGATTTAAAATCTACTAAAATATTCTGGGACAAAAACTAATTGTTGTCTTAGTAATAATATTCAGAGGCTGTCGAAAGACAGCCTCTTTTTTTATGAACTAAGTTTTTAAAGAATTATAATATAGTCAATGTTGGAGTAAAGTAGGTAAAATGAATTGGGAAGAGAGCCTTTAGATCTAATGACAAGAATAACTACCTTCTATAGTAGTAGATATAAACTGTTGTTGAATTAGTGAATAGTTATGAGTTTATTGTAGATGTAATTAAAAAACCTCTATTATACACCAGAAACTGGTAATAAAAGAGGTTTTTAAAAATTAAATACGATAATATTTAGTTTATTTTAATACATAATTTTGATTCGTTTTTTAGGACTAAAAACTTTTTTTAAGCTTTGTCTTTATCAGGTTTTGTATCTGATACAATTAATTTTTTAAATAATTAAAGTAAGTAATAATCTTACGTAGATCTTTTTCTTTTTTTATACTTAGTTTATTAGAATTTATATATTCATTCACTTTATCTTTTTCTGCATTTAGAAGATCCAAAAGAACTGTTCTGTTAGTCACTAAAGTAACATTTTGACTTTTTCCACTAGAGAGAAAAAACTTAGTTTTAACTGCTTTAAATTCGGGACGTTTGGCTGACTGATAACCTCTCGCAGGTTTTGCTTTAATATAAGAAATTGAATTTTGAGCATATAAATTAATTGCACCGGCAATAATTCTTTGAAAGTAGCCAATCTTTGGCGTGTGATTAGATTCGAAAATCTTTTTTTCATAAACAACTCCTTTAATGGAAAGTTGTTTAACTGGGAACTGATTGGAGATCTCAAAAGCAAAGGAATCTTTTTTAAATTCCATTACATCTTTATAAGCATTATAGCGCAATAAAATTCCAGAGTATAAAGTGCTGTCTTTAGTTATAATATTACCTTTTTCGAATCTTTGCTCAAAGTATGGACTTCCATCCACAGTTGCAGTTATATCGTTTTCCATTTGCTTGCGAACTACCATTTCATTGTATTTCTGAACAAAAGCTGGATCGTATAAGTTTAATGATTTATATAATCTTTGTGCTGACTTTTGACCGAATGAATTGCAACTTGAGATCAAAAAAATTATTAATAAGTAATGTCTTGTTTTCATAATTACAAGGGGTTAATATATTAATACATTGTTTAATTTAAATGTAAGAAATTTATTCCAACATTTTAGTATTCTCGTTTTAATTTAATACCTGATAATCTTGTAATTAATGACTTAGTTGATAGTCGAGGGTTATACTTATATTCCTTCCAGGTGCACTAATTCCTGATGAATAGGGACGATATCTTTTATCTAAGATATTTTTTAATGCGAGTTGAAGAAGTAGATGTTTTGTGATTTGATAGGAACTTTGAGTGTTTAATATTATCCAGGAGGGAGAATAAGGAAGGCCATTCGAGTTTTTAGCGTATAAATATGCTTTGCTGCGTTCTGTATCGGCTAAATTCTTATAATTAATTCGACCGTTAAATAGCATCGTTAATCTTGATGTGAATTTTTGAGAGTCAAATTTTAATGCAATGTTGCCAAAAATTGGAGGAACATGGCGAACAGGACTTCCATTTTTGTATTTTCCTTTAGTATAATTTAAAAAAGAAGAACCATTTAATTTGTCTGAAATTTTTAAAATGGAATGAATACTTACTCCCCAAATTTTTGCATTATCGGTATTTACTGTAGCTTGAACTTCGCTTAATTCTCCATCGTAAAGAATCTTGTTTTTTCCATTAAAAGTAAAATCATCTCTTTTCATTGCACGATTTAGATAGGAATAGAAAACATTTATATCCAAAAATAGAAGCTTGTTAATTGTTTTGCTAACATTGCCTTCTATATTAGTTACATATTCTGGGCGAAGATTTTTATTGGGAACTACCACCTTACCCGGTTCTGAATCAAAAACCTTTCCTACATCATCTATATTTGGTGCACGAAAACCTGTTGTTGTATTGAATTTAAATAGCCACTTGTTTGAAAGTAGATGGGTGATTCCAATTGCTCCTGTTATTGCGCCATTTGAAAGATTTAAATTATCGAAAGGAAAGGGATAAAAGGTTTTGTTTAGTTTGGCATTAATCCGGCTATATGAATATCGTAACCCTGAGTTAAATATCCAATTATGTTTAATTTCCCACTTTAAATTTGAATAAAGAGCGAAGCTCGAATAGGTTGAGCCATTTGGATAACGGCTTGATATTGCCTCCTCAATTTTTGAATATATGTTTTTTGCGTATCCTCTTGATTCTATTGAATTATTAGTCCACTCCGCACCATAAAATAATGAAATCAAAGGATTTATTGTTTTAACCGCATCGAAATTAATTGAAAAAATGTCAAGATTTTCCATGCGGTTATTTAGAATTTCAGAATTTAGTTTTCTGCTGTGTCTGCTTTCCTGATAATTTTGATATGCTGCATTTATTTTATAATTATCAAATAATAATTTCGATTTTGTATTTTTTAAAGAGAGCTGATGAAATTGTAGTTTTTGTGGTCCATAATACCATTGGGCATATTTTAGTTTATCGTCAGAATATTGTATAAGTCTATCGTATCTGGGGATATCCGATGTTTTAGAGTATTGAAAATTATAATTAAGTTCTAGCTTTGGATTTAATTGTAATCTTATCTTCTGAAGTACATTTAGCTGGTCATATCCGCTTTGTTTCTGTAATTGAGGTTTCGGATTTTTTATAATTACATCTTGGTCGTTTATCTGCTTAATGTATTCGTTTCGTAAATACTCTGCTGGCCCATGAGATCCCATTTTAAGATCGGAAAAATTGTTATAGCTAATACTTCCGGCAAGGCTAAATTTAGATTTTCCGTAATTATAATTACCATGTTGTAGTATTTCATGATTGACCGATGAATAACGTGATTTGAACTTTGCTATAATCAAGGGGGTAATCGAGGATGAAAATTTTGGTTTAAGGGTGTGAAAATCCATAACACCACCTATAGCATCGCTACCATATATTGTTGATCCTGGACCTAGAATTACCTCCATAGATTCCAAACTGTTTGGATCTATATTAATTACATTTTGAAGATTACCGCTACGATAGATAGCGTTATTTAAGCGAACTCCATCAAGAACCAGTAAAACACGATTAGCTGAGAAGCCACGAATCATTGGACTTCCACCACCCAACTGACTTTTTTGAATATAAACTTGATTTGTAGATTGAAGTAAATCGGCACTTGTTTGGGAGTTGGTGTTTTTAATAGTACTATTATCTATTCGGATAATCTTAAAGGGAATTTCATCAGGTTTTTGCTCCCACTTGTTAGCTGATACGACTACTTCTTGTATAGGGAATATGTTGGATTGCAGCAATAAGGTATAGGATTGTTTTTTGATTTCTTGAATTGTAATTCGAAGATCTTTATAGGCAGGATGTTGTAAAATTATGTGCACACTATTGAGAAATTCTGAAATATTAGCAATTCCGTTACTATTAGTAAGAACAGAATGGAATTGATTATAGATGTAAACATTCTCAATTGGCGTTCGCGATTCTGAATCTATTACTTTAATATCTTGAGAGTAAGCAGGAAATACAAAGAAGAGAAAAATGATAAGGAAAGAAATTCGGTTCATAGGTGAATTGGGTATTTTTTAATATATCCCAAATATATGATTAATATTTAAACTGGTAAACGAAAAAAGACATCATTTCTGATGTCTTTTTTTAAGCTATAAAATCTATTATTTTACTGCGATTATTTCCTTTTCTCCTTGGTCGTAAATTAAATCTTTAGGAATCTTGGCTCTTTGAATTCTATATAAATCCTGCAGTAGGTTATTTCTGATATAACCTTTATCTTTTATCAATTTATCTGCAGCTTGATAATCACCATTTCCTTCGATTTCCAAAACTAATTTAGATAGCGATTCAATCGCTTTTTTCATTTTATAGAAATTCACAGAGTAAGTGCCAGTTCTGAAATTGTGTTTAAATGCTTCATTCTCTTCAAAATAGTAGAACCTAATCATGTTGGCTACTCCTTGTGAATCGGTAACTCCAAAACGAATTGATCTGAAGACATCCGCCATATAAGTTACATAATTATCCATTAAGTCGGTGTCGTCAAGTTCCCGCATGTCCAATAATTTGCCTAATAAGAACATTCTTAAAACATCATTTTTTAATTCTGATATAACATTATAGTGTTCTTTGAGTGCTTCTTTTACGCTTCCTTTGTTGTTGATGGTTTTTGAAATTCCCAAGCTATTACTGATTTCATAAAATACTGTATTTTGAAAGAAGGATTTGAATTTGACATTTTTCTTTTGTTTTTCTTCAATTACAATATTTGTGATAGGAGTTAATATATGTTCAAATTTAGCTTGCATAACATTTTTAAAATGTAATTTTCTTGTTTCACATTTAATATGGTTATCTCCAATAGGTAGGTTCAGTCCAATAAGTTTATTTCCCGCATTACAATATCCAGAATTATAAAGTACATCATAAATGATAATATCTGCCGCTTTTTCAGGTGATTCTTGTTTATATTCATCACTAACAGGAAGATTTTTTTGCAAAAAAGGAAGCAGTAGGGAATACTTTTCTACATTTTTAGTCCACTCCTTATTTTTCAAGAGAATGAAAGCACCGTAAGAATATTTTGTCCAAAGTAAATGATCTTCTGTATTTACGATAGGACCAGCAATAAAGTCCAGATCAATATCTTTTAAATCTATCCAAAGCTGATCGCTTTTATCAAAATTATCTGTTAGGAGATCTTCTGCTCTTTGGAGAAGATAAGCCTTAAAAGGTTCCGATTTTGTAAGCAGTGCTGCATCTTTAAGATGTGAAGCCGCTTCGTTCAACTCTTTGGCAAATGCTTTATAGTAGGGTACTACGTTCAGCTTTTCATTGGCATTTCTGGTTATCATTGTGTAAGGACTAAATTTAGCATCATTTTTTAATGCGAAAAATTCTTCCTGATTTAGATCACTTGGAAAGAATCCAGCACCCAAAGGACGGGGAGGGAAGTCATCTGTAAATGGAGCGAAACCATCTAAGCGATCCCAAGGGCCATAATTGATCATGGCATATTTTTTCATATCCGGATCTGAAATTTCATCTAATAAATTTTTCTTTGCTCCATATGCTTGTTTCCAGTATATGTCATCAATAGCATTTGCAGCTTCCACTAATTGAGAAAAGAGTTTAATTTGCTGAGAAGAAAGTTTACTTAAATCTGCAGAAAGTTTAACTTCTGCATAATTAGTTAGTTTTCTTTGCATTACAGAGTCGTAATTTTTCTTCTGCTCTTGATTGGTTTTAGATTGACAAGAAGAAACCAGCACAAGTGTGACGGCCAAACCAAATAATAAAATAGAGTTTCGTATCATAATAAACGGGTTTTGAGGTTAGACTAGTTAGTTATTAGGATTAAATAATCGATGTGATAATTGATATTAATACATCTCATTCTATAAGTTACAAAAAATAGATCTGGAAAAAAAATCAAGTCGAAGCTCGAAAAAAATCTACTATTGCACGATTAAATGTTGTGTAAAATAAACCTTTGATTAATGATAAGGTGGTGATTAATAGGTGGTTGGATTAGTCTGGCTGGAGTGATTTAAATATTGATGTATGATATTGTAGAATAAACTTTAAAAGATTAAAAAATACCGATAAAGCTAAAAATATTGCCGTATCGGTATTAAAAAATATCTGCTGGAGATTCTTAATTATTTTTTTCTTCTTTAGGATATTCTATTCGTGCGTGATAAACATTAATTAATGCGTTGGTGAAAATATCTTTTATTTGATTAATATTTTTAAAAGTTATATCGGCATTTGCAAATCTATTTTCATTGATTTGTTTGTCAATCATACTTGCAACTAAATTTCTGATAGATTCAGGTGTCTTCTCTTTAAGTGTTCTGGAGGCAGCTTCTATACCATCTGCCATCATTAAAACGGCGGTTTCTCGTGTGAATGGATCGGGTCCAGGATATGCGAATTTTTCTTCATCAATTTCCTTGTCGGGATATTTGTTTTTAAATGAAGTATAGAAATACATTACCTTACCTGCACCATGATGAGTCTCAATAAAATCAATTATTTGTTGAGGTAATTTGTGTTTCTTAGCAATTTTAACTCCATACTTAACGTGATCAGTAATTATTTGCGCACTTTTATCAAATTCCAATTTGTCATGAGGATTGGAATTGGAAAGCTGATTTTCAATAAAATATTCAGGATGTTTCATTTTACCAATATCATGATACAATGCTCCGGTTCTTACTAGCAACGGATTGCCGCCAATTTGATTTATCGCTGCTTCAGCTAGATTTGCGACTTGTAAACAATGCTGAAATGTTCCGGGAGAAAGGTGTGTTAATTGCCTTAGCAAAGGATGATTTTGATTGGATAATTCGATTAACGTAACATCGGAAAGAAAACCAAATAGTTTTTCAAATATATATATTAACGAATACGAAAATGTGAGAAGTAAACCATTAATCGGAAACCACATAAAATTACTCCATTGAATTTCTTTAATGCTTCCTTCCTGAGTAAGTGCAAAGGCAAAATAAACAATACTGTAAGTAAGAAATGTGATAATGCCCGTTAATACCAATTGTCCTCGTCTTTCCAATCTAGGCAGGCTATAAATCGCCATAATTCCGGCAGCTAATTGAAGAAATACAAACTCAAAACTGTTAGGTGCTAAAAATCCTGATATCAATACTGTAATAATGAAAACAAAGAGTGCCGTACGGCTATCCATAAGTGTTCGAACCACAATGGGGATAAGTGCGAATGGGATAACGTAAACATTAATTTTAGGGAATTTTAATACAAGAGAAGTAATTGCAACAAATATTAAAACCAGAAGAAAGAGAAAGCTCATTTTTTTAATGTCGTGTAAAATTTCTCTTCGAAAATTTCTCAGATACAGTAATAATAAAATGATACAAGAAATGATCAAAAGAGCTTGTCCTCCTACGATCATGTAATGACTTTGAGAGGATCCTAAAATGCTTTCATACTCTTTTTTTAAGGATTCTAATATCAGAAATGTATTATCATCTATAATATCTCCTACCAGAACTATTCGTGTTCCTGATTCAATCATTCCTTTTGTTAGAGAAATATTAGAGAGTTGGCTGTTTTTCACTTGCTCCGACATGCTTTTATTGTAAAACAGATTTGGGCTTAGATCGGAATCTAAATTTAAATCCTGAATAAAACTCTGAAAGGCAGAAGTAGGATAGGTGTTCTTTAATTCATTAATTAAAAATTCGTAGGCACTTTGAGAAGTATATATGTTTTCCGTTTTAACCAGTTCATTAACATTATTTATTGATTTATTAATGTTTTTAGGTAATTCGTTCCCCAAAAGCTTTTGCTCACTTTGAAAATCTGCTATTCCAACCTGATAAATACTCTTTAAATTGGTTTTAAGAAAATTGTGGCACAAAATTCTTTCTGCTTCAATTCGTTTATCGGAATAGTTTAAATTTTTAAAGGAAGATGATTTTGTAAATCTTTTCCATTTTTTGTTAAAAATGGATTCGAACTTAGTTATCATCTTGTTATAAACCGAAGTATCTTCCTTGAAAAATGGACTGAATTGTAATAAGATACTATCTTGTTCCTGCTTTAATTCATTATTCGTTTTAAGAATTGAAAAATCGAAGGGGGCAATCAGGGTTTCGTGCATCCATGGTTTACCTTTCTGATATTCATATTTGAAATTACCAATATTTGGAAATAACATTGTAATCAAAATAACAGTAACAGCCGTAATTAGGAAATTGTAAATGTTATTTGAATTTTGACGAATCCATCGAAAATATTTACTCATTTGGTACTTATATTAGAATGAATAATGTGTAAAGTTACATGCAATATTCAAATGTTTATCTTTTAGCGTAATATAAAAATTTCATTCTTTTATTCAGCTTATTTTGAATTAAATTTAGTGAACTTGATTTGAAAACATAATTGTATTTTTTATATTTGATTTCAAATTAATCAAAGCCAATACATCAATGAATTTTGGAATTTGTGATCTTAGCATTATCCCGTTGCGAAAAGAACCTGAAGAAAAGAGCGAAATGTTGTCCCAAATTTTATTTGGAGAACATTTTGAAATTAGTGAGGTAAGGGGGAATTGGGCTCTTGTAAAATTAGCATTTGATAGTTATGTAGGCTGGGTAGATGCGAAAATGATTACACCTATCGAGGAAATCTTATTTCGTCATTTATGTGAGAAATTGCCAGTTGTTGCTAATGATACATTTAATTTAGTTTTTCAGGAAAAGGATTATTCTAATAAATTAATTGTTCCAGGCAGTTCATTTCCATTTTGTGATGTGGTGGAAAAGTCTTTTCAGATTGGAGAGAAGAAGTATTTCTATCAAGGTAACGTTTCAGAAAATAATGATGAAAAACGAGTGCGGGATTCTATTGTCGAATCTGCTTTAAAATATTTTAATGCCCCTTATTTATGGGGAGGTAGAACTCCATACGGGATTGATTGTTCTGGTTTGGTTCAAATTGTATATAAGTTGAATGGAATTGCCTTGCCAAGAGATGCCAGTCGGCAGGTATTGATGGGGGAATCTTTAACTTTTGTAGAAGAAGCTTTACCTGGAGATTTGGCGTTTTTTGATAATGTGGATGGAAAAATTACTCACGTGGGAATTATTTGGGATCGTCATAAAATTATACATGCATCAGGTAAAGTTCGTATTGATAACGTCGATCATCAAGGGATTTTTAATACGGATACAAAGAGGTATACTCATAAATTAAGGACAATAAAAAGAATTATTCAGGATTAAATCAACATTAAGTAAAGTACATGTTTACCTACAAATATCCAAGACCAGCATTAACAGTTGATTGTGCTATATTTTGCAAGCATAAGTCAATTTATCATATCTTATTAATTCAAAGAGCAAATCCACCTTTTCAGAATTTGTGGGCATTTCCCGGAGGCTTTGTTGATATTGACGAAGATATCGATGATGCTGCCTATCGTGAATTGAAGGAAGAAACTGGTTTTGAAGGTTTGTTACTTCATCAATTTCAAGCTTACGGAAAGCCAGGTCGTGATCCTAGAGGAAGAACAGTTTCCGTTGTGCATTATGCAGTACTTGATAAAGCTGTATTACCAATGGTTGAAGGAGCGGATGATGCCTTAAAGGCTAAATGGATTCCTTTGAATCAACTACCCGTTTTAGCATTCGATCATCAACAGATTCTGGATGATCTGTTAAATAATTTAAGTATTTGAAATACAAGATTCCAGATAGGAAGTACTTTCGGGACCTAAATTAAAAATTAAATCTAAGATGCTCAGATTGCCTTCAAATCCTAATTTTTCACTAAACACTTGTGTGTATTCCTGAGGTTTAAAGAAAGAATCATCTAGAGTTTTTGAGGGTTTTGGATGCATTTTATATCGAAAATCATCTGGATTCTGAACATCTATTTCAATAAAATCATCTGTTAGGGTGTAATTCTGATCTAATTCAATCATACTGCAAATTTCATCTTGAATAGCTAAATTAAATTCAAGTAATGAATTCCATTTTTTATGGAAGAATTGTGCTAAATCATCTATGTAAAATTCGTAAAAAGGAGATGACTTATAAGCGGCTTCTATTCCTCTCCAATGTAATTTTTGCCAGCTGGTATCGTAGGATATTCTCACATCGCGTAGTAATACTTTTTTATTCGTCGCTTTTACAACAGGGACAGAAAGGGCTATCACACCATTTGCACCGTAAATATTACACCTATTTCTGTAGGATTGCTTAGCGTAGTGTTCCCACTGCTCAATCATTATTTCAGGATATTGTTTTAGCTTGCAATAATATTGGATTGGAGCAAAGTAAGCTGTAGATAGTATTCCTTTAATTTTTTCCATTGATTTTTAACTAACAATTGCGAAACTACAAAATTTGAGTAGAAGAAAAAAGACACCTGAAGGTGTCTAGATTTCTATCTCTTACGATGAAGGAAAGTGATATTGTATTTTTTCCTTATTTCTAATAATTAGTGAATCCATTTAAATATGCGATTCCATCTTATTTTATTTAAAAATGATTTATCCTTATCAAGCGAAAGCCAAATAAAAGATGCCTTGCCAACCACGTGATCTTCAGGCACAAATCCCCAATAACGTGAATCTGCTGACATATGGCGATTATCTCCCATCATCCAGTAGTAATTCATTTTAAAAGTATAAGTATCAGCAGGAGCTCCATTAATGTAAATTACAGAATCTTTAACTGCAAAGTCATTTTTTTCGTAGGCATGAATTACCCTTTCATAAAAGGAAATATTTTTAAGATTTAAATTTACTGTTTGTCCTTTCTTTGGAATTGCAAATGGTCCAAAATTATCACGATTCCAGTTAAACTGATCACTAAAAGGAAAAACATCCTCTGAAACTCCTACACTCGAATTTCTTCGGATAATGGAAACCACATTGCTCAATTTTTTGAGTTTCTCAACTTTTTCAGCCGTTAATGGTAAACTATATTCTGATCCCTTTCTGATGCGATCTTCTTTTGCAATATGTAATTCGTCCAACTTACGTGGATTGATTAAAGTTCCGTTTGTGCGCACAATATAATTATATTGCATCTGTTCAATTTTCTCCTGTATTTTACCGTTAATATACATTTGTCCATCAATACATTTTAAAGTATCTCCAGAAATTCCCACACAACGTTTAATGTAATTTTCCTGTTTATCTACAGGCCTGGTTCTGATTTCGTTATGACTGCTGATGTAGTTTCGAGCCATGCCAACATAGGCTTTTTTAGATTGTAAGCTTCGACCTTTTTTCATGTCGTCTTCTTTAAAAAGATAGGCATATCCACGTAGCTGAGAGTAGTAATCGGGATTTTCATTTCCAACAACAATGGTGTCTCCGGCAGGAAAATTAAAAACTACTACATCATTTCTCTTGATATCATCTAATCCGGCAAGCCTTTTATATGGCCATTCAATCCACTCTAAATACGATTTTGTGTTTTTTGTACCAGGTAGTGTGTGGTGAGCAAAAGGGAATGATAAAGGAGTGTTCGGAATTGTAGGGCCATAAGCCACTTTGCTAACAAAAAGATAATCCCCAACAAGCAGCGATTTTTCCATAGAAGAAGTTGGGATAGTATATGCCTCGATAAAAAACATTCTAATAATTGTAGCGGCAACTACAGCAAAAATTATAGCATCAACCCATTCTACAGTAGCACTTTGCTTTTTCACACCTTTCTTTTTCCAAAAGGCCCAATGTATCTTTTTACTGATATATACATCGAATATCACAGGAGTGCCAAGAATAAGCCAATAATTGCCTATCCAAAACATCATTAGTAAATAGCAGATTAAAGCTGTAGAAAACTTAAACCATTTATTTTTTAGTATTTGTTTCATTTAATATTTTTTAAATGATTAGTTAATTTCTCTATTGATTTATACTTCTTATAAGTGCAGAAGATCTTTCATTCCATAAAATCCTTGTTTTTTAGGCATGAATTCTGCAGCCAAAATGGCACCTAGGGCAAAACCTTTTCTGCTGTAAGCTTGATGTTGGATTGATATTTGATCTACTTCAGAATGCCATGTTACGGTGTGTGTGCCAGGAACTCCACCATGACGTTTTGCAAAAATACTCACGTCTTTAGTTTGGCTGCTCGTTCCTTCTATCCACTGTTCTTTAATGGGATGGTTTTTAATTATTCCCTCCGTTAATGTGATAGCAGTTCCACTGGGAGAATCTAATTTATGAATGTGATGAATTTCTTCCATATCCACATTATATTCCTGAAATGGAGACATTAGTTCTGCTAATTTCTTATTTAGCTCGAAAAATAAATTAACACCTAAACTATAATTAGATGCGTAGAAAAATCCACCTCCATTTTTGCATTGCAAATGCACTTCAGAAAGTTGTTCGAGCCAACCAGTAGTACCCGAAACAACAGGTATATTTGCGTTAAAACAGATCTGATAATTCTTTAATGCAGAATGAGGATTGGTAAATTCAATTGCAACATCAATATTCTTTAAGTTCTCCTTGCACAGATCTTCTTGATTGTTTTGATCAATGATTAAGTTTATTTTATGTCCTCTGGAAATGGCAATTTGTTCTATTGCTTTGCCCATTTTTCCATATCCAATTAATGCTATATTCATTTTTTATACAAAAGTCAAGTCTAAATAGTTTGTTATAGCAAGCTTGTTCACCAATTTGGTTAGATTCTCAATTATTATATTCTTTGCCGGATTATTTATTTGCATCTAAGCATCAGAACAACAAATTAAATTTGGTGAGCTAACATGTGAATTTGACTAACTGCCTGTCTTTTTAGGAAGAGCTTGTTGCTAGTCATGTGCAAAAATAGTAAATCTGATGACAATAAGGATATCGGATTATTTAAAATAAGTTAATTTTGATAGACAATTGAATGCCGATTTTTTTTGTTTGACTATTTTAATTGTTCTGCTAAGAATAAATGAAGTGAAATTTTAAAACAATTTTAATTAATTCGATCATAAATTGCGATAAAGCAAGTTTCGAAGCTATCAGTAAAATGACTTGTTCTAAATTTTATTCTGTGAAACTTACCAGAGATAATAATGGAATTCATTCTTCATTATTTTTAGAATATTCCTTTTATTAATTTTAGTGATCGTAGATTTCCTGTGAGATAATGATTTGTTTTTTGTATTGAGTATAAATAAGACATAATCCTGATACTTGAGGCATAAGTTCTTTAAAAAAATGCAGATATTCGTATTAAATTAATTACAATAAATAAACCATGGAAAAAAGTGTAAAAGGTTCTGAAACAGAAAAGAATTTACTGAAAGCTTTTGCCGGAGAATCTCAGGCAAGAGGGCGATATACTTATTTTGCAAAACAGGCAAAAAAGGAAGGTTATGAGCAGATTGCAGGATTGTTTTTGGAGACTGCAGAGCAGGAAATGCAACATGCGAAACGCTTTTTTAGCTTCTTGGAAGGGGGAGAGGTTGAAATTACAGCTAGCTATCCTGCGGGAATGGTTAGTTCTACAGCAGAGAATTTAAAAGCTGCTGCAGCTGGAGAAAATGAGGAGTATACCGAATTGTATCCTGAGTTTGCAAGAATAGCCCAAGAAGAAGGTTTCGTTAAGATAGCGTCTGCTTTTAAATTAATATCTAAAGTAGAGCAGGTACACGAGGAAAGATATCTGAAACTATTAAAAAACATAGAGGATAATTCTGTTTTTGAATCAGAAGAAGAAGAGGAATGGTATTGTCGGAATTGTGGATATGTGCATAAAGGGAAAAAAGCTCCCAAAAATTGTCCTGCATGTCAGCATCCACAAGCATATTTTGAGAAGAAGTCACGAAATTATTAAAGTAAATATTTAGGAGTGAGTCTGTGAGAATCACTCCTTTTTTTATTCTTCATCAAGTAAATCGGGACGTAGCATTTTTGTTCTCTGATAAGCTTGATTTTCTTGCCATATTTCAATTTTCTTATGATCTCCGGATAATAAAATCTCCGGAACTTTCCACCCTCTAAATTCTGCAGGTCTGGTGTAAATTGGTGGTGAAAGCAAACCATCCTGGAAAGAATCGGTAAGAGCAGAAGTTTCATCACTCATAGCTCCTGGTAACAAGCGAACTACACTATCAGTTATAATTGCAGCTGCCAGTTCTCCTCCTGTAAGCACAAAATCGCCAATAGAAATTTCTTTCGTAATAAAATGATCTCTAATTCTTTGGTCTATTCCTTTGTAGTGTCCGCAAAGAATAATAATGTTTTTTTTCAGGGATAACATATTAGCATTCTTCTGATCAAATTGTTCTCCATCAGGAGTTGTGAAGATAATTTCATCGTAGGCTCTCTGGTTGGTTAACGATTCAATTGCTTTAACAATTGGTTCAAGTCGCATCACCATTCCCGCACCACCACTAAAGGCATAATCATCAACTCTTTTATATTTGTCTTCAGAAAAGTCACGAATATTGTGAATATGTATTTCTACAACACCTTTGTCTTTTGCTCTTTGTATAATAGAATGATTAAGTGGGCTTTCCAGTAATTCTGGAACAACTGTTAGAATATCGATTCTCATTTTTTAAATTTTGTGTAAAAGTAAATATCCATTTGCTGTGTTGCAAGAAAATACAACAAGCTTTATTTTTGGAATTTAATTAAGATACTAAAGCGATTTGAAAATCAAAATAATTTTCGTCTAAGTGAAATAGGCTTTGTGGTGTAAGTTATATAAAAATAGGGTATTTGTGTAAATGTGTTTGATTCTAATAAACAGTAGTCAGGAGTGATGTGCACAAATAATTTAGCATTTATTCTTATTTTTTCGAAGTATATCCGTAATAGGATTCAAGAAATCAAAACACCAATAGATTTAAAGCTTAGGAATTTTCTGAAATTCTTTGAGGATTAGCGCATAATTAGTTAAATTCGTAAGGGTAGGAATCAGAGTTCTTATCACAATTGTATTGCTAACGCGGTTTTTCTTTTGAATGGATAACCCAAACTAATCCGGATTACATGGAAACAAGAGATCTAACTAACCCCTCACAAGAGAATGAGTTTAATGAAAATTTAGATGAACAACAAGAATCTGCTGATTCTCAAAAAAATGAAATCAAAGATGAAATTCCTTTAGATAATGTAGAATTGTCTCCTAAGGAAGGAGATACTGCGAATGATGTAACAGGAGATGATAAAGCGAAAGGAGAAGAGGTTTTATCAGTAGAAAAAGAATCTACGCCTAAGGATGAGGTATCCAAAATTCAAGACGAACCAGATTATGCCACAATGGAGAAAAGAGAATTGGTAGATCGGTTGGTGTTAATTCTCGAAAATAAATCTTTATCTGGCATGAAAGACCGGGTAGAAATGATTAAGCAAAATTTCTACAAAAAGAATCGTGAGGAAATTGCGAATGCAAAAGCTAAATTTTTGACTGATGGTGGACTTGAGAAAGATTTTGAAATTGGAAGAGATAATTTACAGGAGAAGATGAAGGATCTCCTTCAGAAATATAAGGAGAGAAAATTCAAATTAAATAGAAATATAGAGCAAGAGAAAGAAGCAAATCTTCAGGAGAAATATAAAATAATTGAAGCAATAAAGGAATTGGTGCATCGAAAAGAGTCTTTTGATAAAACTTTTAATGAGTTTAGAGCGCTTCAAAAAAGATGGCATGAAATAGGAATGGTGCCACAACAAGCTTTGAAAAACATGTGGGATAATTATCATCATCATGTCGAAAATTTCTATGATTATATAAAGATAAATAAAGAGTTACGCGATTTGGATTTAAAGAAGAACTTGGCGTTAAAGATTCGATTGTGTGAAGAGGCGGAGAAGTTGTTGAAGGAGTCGTCTGTTATTAAGGCGTTTAACACCCTACAAAAGTATCATGAGCAATGGCGCGAAGTAGGTCCTGTACCACGTGAACAGAAAGAGGATCTTTGGATAAGATTTAAAAGTGCTACTACCGCAATCAATAGAAAGCATCAAGAATTTTATGAGGGTTTAAAATCCGATCAAAAGAAAAATTTGGCAGAAAAAGAAGTTCTCTGTGAAAAGTCGGAAGTGATCGCAAATACCGAAATTAATTCTCATAAAGATTGGAATGCTACCTCTAAGCAAATAATCGATTTGCAAAAAGAATGGAGGACAATTGGTTTTGCACCTAAGAAGGATAATAATAGGATTTATCAACGATTTCGCGCGGCCTGCGATTTGTATTTCGACCGTAAACGAGAGTATTATTTGAAACTTAAGGATGTGTTGAATGAAAATTTGATTAAAAAAACAAATTTGTGTGTTCAAGCAGAAGAATTACAGGATAGTACAGATTGGAAGGAGACTACTGAAAAATTAATAGCTATACAGAAGCAATGGAAAAAAATTGGACCTGTACCTCGAAAAGTGTCCGAAGATTTGTGGTTGCGATTTAGAGCGGCTTGTGATAAGTTCTTTAATAATAAATCGGAACATCACGGTAATGTTGATTCTGATTATGTGGTGAATTTGAATTTAAAACAGGAGCTTATTGACAAAATGATTGCTTTTGAATTATCCGAAGATAATGAAGTGAATTTGTCTGCGGTTCGTTCGTTTCAAAAAGAGTGGGCGCAAATTGGTCATGTTCCTTTTAAGAAGAAAGATAAAATACAAGTTGATTTCAGAAAGGCGATAAATTCTCTCTATGAAAAAATGAATTTAGATAACGAAAACCTGGAAGTTCAAAAATTCAGATCTAAAATTGATTCTTTCTTATCCATGGATCATTCCGAAGATAAAATTATCAACGAAAGGAATAAGCTAGTAATTAAAATAAAGCAATTGGAAAGTGATATTGCGCTATGGGAAAATAATATTGGTTTCTTTTCATCTTCTAAGAATTCTACCGTGGTAAGTGATATTGAACAGAAGATTGAAAAGGGGAAAGATAATTTAAATGTTTTGAACCAAAAGCTATTGGTAATTGATAGTTTAGTTTAATTGATTTTTACTTAAGATAAGCGGGAGGGACATTCTAAAAAAATGTCCTTTTTTGCGGATACGAAATGGCATTCTTCGATTTGCTAAGAATTAAACTTATGGATGTTAACAAACTATTACTTCATTTAAATAATCGCAAATTGACTTGGAGATCATTTGAAACTTGGAAATTGTTTCTTATAAATCTATAATTTGACTACTTTTGCAGTTTTAATAATCCATAAAACGTTCAAGAAAGTGTCAAACACCAAATACATCTTTGTAACAGGCGGGGTAACCTCCTCATTGGGAAAAGGAATTAT
>Ga0209013_10000076_pt1 | contig 68950 bp, 59 predicted proteins | sample Cruoilmetagenom2_FD_187291 | JGI IMG/M metagenome (GOLD analysis project Ga0209013, IMG submission 187291) | Oil polluted marine microbial communities from Coal Oil Point, Santa Barbara, California, USA - Sample 2 (SPAdes) (version 2) | ecosystem: Environmental > Aquatic > Marine > Oil seeps ... | reverse complement strand
ACTGCGATAAATTACTTCGTATTCGTCGGCAGTTTTATTGGCTACGGTGTGTATTCGGAATTGTTCTGTCCAATGGTTATTTTCTGATATTCCACAAACAACATTCGAGTTTCCTATGTCGATGGCTAATAACATACAGTTTAGATTTGAAATATTTAATGTTAAGATGATGAAAACTTGCTTGCAATTGCTTTATTTCATCTTGTTGATCTATTTATTGACTTGGTTTTTTGCTTTCCCTTTGATTAATAATGCTATGATATTTTCACCGGCTTCTTCAGCCATTGCAATTCTGGTTTCGAAAGTAGCTGTACCAATATGTGGAACCAGCAACACATTTTCCATTTGTAATAATTCTGTCGGAATATTTGGCTCTTGTTCGAAAACATCTAAGGCTGCGCCTGCAATTTCATTCTTTTGTAAGGCATCAATTAGTGCCATTTCATCTATCACTGAACCCCGGGCAGTATTTATAAGATAAGCGTTGGATTTCATTAACCTGAATTCATTATTTCCAATTAAATGATGCGTCTCAGGCGTTAAAGGACAGTTCATCGAAACAATATCCGAAGATTTTAGTAATTGTTCCAGATTAAGAGAATTCGAATAGCCATATTGGGGATCCTCGATGGGTCTGCAGTTGTGATAAACGATTTGCATTCCAAATACACGAGCTTTATTTGCAAGTGATTTACCAATTTTCCCCATCCCAACAATTCCCAGTGTTTTTTCTCTCAAGCTATTTCCAAGATTTTTCATCACACCCCATTCAAAATTCGGATTGCTCTTGAGTTGATGATTACAGCTTGCAATTTTTCTGGAAAGCGAAAGAATAAGTCCCATGGCCAATTCTGCCGTTGGCTCGCATACAGCATTGGGAGTATTACAAACAACAACACCTGCTTTGTTTGCTGCATCAATATCAATATTGTTATAGCCAACACCGTAATTGCTGATGATTTTTAGATTTTTACCTGCTAGAATAAGCTCCTTTGGTAATTCCCTGTTAAAAATGGATAGTATTCCTATGCACTCGGTAATAAGCGAAATTAATTCCGCTTTGGTGAAAAATTCCTTATCGGGATAAATTAGATCAAAATGCTTTTCTAAGGCAATAAGTCCTTCTCGTGGAATGGAATAGCTAACTAATATTTTATCTTTCAAAATTTAAAATTTGGATTGTATTTACTGCCGAAAAGTTAAGGATTAGAATCTGAATCATCACAAATAGTTACTCAACTTTTTTATTGTTTCCCTGTGAGCTTTCCTCATTTCTCTGGCAATAAACAGCAGACTTTATTCCACAAACTATTTTTGTAGCTTTGCAGCAAGATCTTCTGATCTGATCAACATCTAACATTGCGAGCATGATTTTATTGGACAAGCCCTACGTTTCCGACTTTTTGAAGGAGACAATTGTGAAGAATAATTTTTCAGCGATTGATACTGGAAACATCACCGAACATGGAGAGATGAAACTCATCCAGCCAGAAGAGATTATAGAAGCTTTTCGAAATAATTCTGATACCCGAATTTATACCAACTCCGAGAATTCTATTAATTGGGTGGTGAACCATTTGGGATTTACAAAACTTCCCGATTACATTCATGTTTTCAAAAATAAAGTTGCCTTTCGAAAATTAGTGCAGGAGATGTATCCAAATTTCTTTTTTAAAGAAGTTTGTTTAAATGATCTTGATGGTATTGTTCTAGAGGATTTGCCAATGCCTTTTATTATTAAACCAGCTGTTGGATTTCTTAGCTTGGGTGTGCACAAGGTACTCAATCTGGAAGATTGGCTGAAGGTAAAGCAATTGATAAAAGATGAATTTACCGATACGAAGTCATTGTTTCCTGTTGAGGTTGTAGATGCATCCAGTTTTTTGATAGAGGAAATGATTGATGGAGAAGAGTTTGCTTTTGATGCTTATTTCGATGAAAAAGGAGAACCTACCGTAATGGGAGTATTAAAGCATACGTTTGGCTCTGAAAAAGATGTAAGCGATAGACTGTATTATACTTCTAAAGAGATTATCCGAAACTATTTACCGCGTTTCACCTCATTTGTGAGACAGTTGGGGAATTGCGCTCAACTAAAGAATTTCCCGATGCATGTGGAGGTGAGAATCACACCCGATGGAGAGCTGATTCCTATCGAAGTAAATCCGCTTCGGTTTGGTGGTTGGTGCACTTCAGCCGACCTCACCTATTTGGCAACAGGAATGAATCCTTATCAATATTTTCTAACCAATCAGAAACCTAATTGGGAAAGTTTGCTTAGCGAAATGGATGATGAGATATATTCTTTGGTAATTCTCGATAATTCTACAGGCATTCCTTCAAACCAAATCACCTCCTTCAATTACGAGGCTTTATTAAAACGCTTTGTTAATCCGTTAGAGTTACGCAAAATAGACTTTAAAATGTATTCCATCTTTGGGATGCTTTATACCAAAACACCGAAAGAGAAGTTTGCCGAGATTGAAGATATTCTAAAATCCGATTTAAGAGAGTTTGTAAAAGGTGAGGAGTAGGAGAAAATAGGTGAATACAAAGTGTTGCTTGTAAAAATTATCCTCCAAATATCCGAATAGAATCATGTTTTAAGTTCTTTGTTTGGTAAAATCACCGATTTTTAGAAGAAATAGGGGAAGGAATATTGATTCCAATACTTCGTTTCCCCATTTATTTCATATCTCAAAGCTCAAAGTAAGCTATTATAATTAGTTAGCTTAGGTATTAAAATATCAAAACTAGTAGATAAATGCCCAAACCAACCTATTATAACTGCTTTGCTGCCTATTTAAATTGCACTGAAACCAATTAAAATTACTTCACAAGCTGTTTTAATAGGTCGCCGACCTATTAACTTACGTTTAGTAGACTCTTGCCTGATGGTATAGATATGGGGATAGTTGTAGAAAATAAACAAAAAACAGAACCAATACCAAGTTTTGCTTTTATCATTCTTACTTATCCTCTTTTGGAGTATTCTTTTTGGACTTTCTACCTCCAAAGTATTTTTTTAGGATTTCGTAGATAGGAATGGCAAAGGATTGCTGTTCTTGGGCATTGTAACGTACCATTCGGTAGAAAGATATGGCCCTATGGTAATTATCGTGATCCAAAAGAATCTTGGTGTTCTGCAATTTCTGATTAATTGCATTTATTCGAAGTAGCAAATATTCAATTTCTTTTCTTGCTTTGTAGTCGAGGTTGAATTCTTCCATATTAACAAAAGAAGGAATCAAATTCGGGTTTTATTGCATTAACACCAAGGCTTTATCTATAAATAATTTATTTGTTTCGTTAATAGATCCGAGTTTTTTTCGATCTTCAATGTTTAAGTTTGGTTATTTTGGTTTTAGAATTATTTCGCAAATATTTGAGATATTAAATAACTCATTGTGCTGACAAAAACAAATATTAAAGTTAATAAAAAGGGCTTTGCCTGATGTTATATGGAATAATTTGAAATGAATCTATTTTAGAGTATAAAAAATACCTTTCCTGCTAAAAGAAAGGCATCCTGTATATAATTGTTTGATTTAAAGCATACCAATAACTCCAATAATTGACATGATAAGAAATGCTAATAGATAAATACTCAAAATAATAATGGTTAATATTCCCATGAATTTATAATGCGACTTTAAGTTTTTAAATGCTGAATTTAAATCATCAGAATTATTGTTTGCAATGGCGCTTTTTGCAAATCTAGAAAACTGATATAAATAATAGATTGGGAAAAAGTATAGGATGGCAATAAGAAAATAAATAAAACCGGCTGCTACTCCCGCAGCTCCACTAAGTGTTGTGTTATTAGTAAGAGATGAAAAAATAGTTCCTATGAATAGGGATGCAATAACCAAAAATCCGATAAATATAAACCCTAAAACGGATAGAAAAATAGTCCATTTTCTGGTTTCATTTAAATAAACAATTGATTCTGCTCTTAATTCCATTGCAACTGCTTCTTTTCCTTGATTTAGATTTAATTCGTTCGTTTCCATAGTTTGTTTTGTTGATTTTAATTAGTGATTTAGTGTTAGTACAATCGACTCTTTCTTGGTTTAATTCATTTTTAGTTTTAAATGACATCTAATATAAATATCATTTATGATTGTTGCAATATTCTATTTGATAGAATTTATGTATTTTTTAGAGGCTTAATTCAATAAGAAGAGAGATACAGTATTCCTAAAAATAAGATGTATGTTATAAATTATGCGTACATTGCAAGACCTTTCTGATTTTGGAATAGTTAGCGCTATAAAACTAACGTCGATTCACTAAGGATTTATAAATTATTGAACAGTTAAAAACGAATATGGCAAGATCACAAGAAACCTACAACAAAAAAGAAAAAGAGAAAAGAAAACTTCAGAAAAGAAAAGAGAAGGAGCAACGCAAAGAGGAGCGAAAAGCAAGTGGTGGACGTTCTTTTGAAGATATGATTGCTTATACCGATGAATTTGGTAATATTACTTCTACACCTCCCGATCCAACAAAAAAGAAACAAGAGATTAACGAAGAAGACATCGTTCTTGGTGCTCGAAATAGTGGTTCGGCTTATGAAGAAAGTCCGTTAAGAGAAGGAATTGTTACTTTCTTTAATGATAGTAAAGGCTATGGATTTATTAAGGATTCGGAGACAAAGGAAAGTGTGTTTGTTCATGTGAACGGATTGGTTGATCGAATTGGAGAAAATGATAAAGTGACCTTTGAAACAGAGCGTGGCCCTAAAGGTTTAAATGCTGTAAATGTTACTTTGATTAAAAAGTAAACATCTCGTTTCAAATATTATTATAAAAAGATACTATCTCACAAAAGTGAGTAAGTTGAAAAGGGTTAGGCAGTAGTCTAACCCTTTCTTCAAATATAGTTAAAACTGTTTGAGGACTTCTTTCTCTTTAGAGTGGCTAAAATATACGGCTAAGAAGTTTTAATGCACCGTATTTTTTTCAATTGATTAGAGTACTACTTACTTGGAATATTTTTATTATACTTTCTATTAAATATTACCCATAAAAAAAGCACCTTGAAAAAGGTGCTTTTATTTTAGGATCAAAGTAATTTGACTTATTCAATAACTCTTACATTAACTGCATTCAAACCTTTTCTTCCTTTTTCAACATCGTATTCAACTCTATCATTATCGCGAATTTCGTCGATAAGACCTGATACGTGTACAAAGATGTCTTCACTTGAATCTGCTGGTTTAATGAAACCAAAACCTTTTGACTCATTAAAGAATTTTACTGTTCCTTCCATGGTAACTTTTTTTAAAATAATAAATTAATGTTGAAAGCTCTTAGCTCTATGTAATTACCAGTAACAATCCTATTAATTTTATTCCGGAAGTGGAATGAAGAGTAACGAATGATAATGAAATTAAAAGAGGAGATGTTCATCCTTCTAAGACTTTATAACGCGCCAAAGATAGGTAATTTTTTTAATACTATGCAATTATTTAAAAAAATTGTTTTTTTTGTTAGAGCGTTTATTGTTAGTTGCTTATATTCGTTTTTGCATTGTATTCTCAATCCATTCTTCTTTTAATAGTGCGTAAATAACATCATCCAACCATAAACCATTCATTAAAATACTTTTTTTAAAATGTGCCTCCTTCCGAAAGCCAAGTTTTTCTACCATTTTTATGGATGGAATATTCCTGGGGTCAATGGAAGCTGTTATTCTGTGCTTGTCAAGTTTGTTGAATAAAAATGAAATAATTTGTGTAACCGCTTCGCTTGCATATCCGACCCCTTGATAGGCTTTGGCAAGCGTACATCCTAACTCTACTTGTTTTCCTTCTTCATCTAGAAAATGAATTCCAATATCGCCGATGATTTTAGAGTCTTTTTTAAGCATGATGACAAACTGATACCATGTTCCAACCTGATCTAATTCTTTTGCTACCTTATTCTTAATGAAATTACAGCAGTCTTCAATCCCATAAGGAATCCATCCCTGGTATTGGTTGATTTTCTCGTCTGAGCGATAGAGGTAGAGTGCTTCAGAATGTTCCAACTGCATATTTTGTAGCAAGAGTCTTTCGGTATAAAGTTCCATTGTTTATTATTTGTCTAATGTCCCAAATACTCTTTTTAGAATATCATTTATTCTTTTTAAAGGATCTTTTCTGATCTGTTTTTCCTCTATTGCAAGCTTTAGAAACAAAGCATTAAGGGCTTTATTTGTTACGTAATCTTCTAGTTTTGTATTTACTACCTCTAAATTAACGGCTTTTCCTGCAAAACTATTAGCCACTTTATTATAGCTCTCGGTTAACAAGCTCCACGATTCATTGGTGGATATGTTTGCAATTAATTTTTTATCCAACGAGTTTTTAACCTTAGGGAGGAATAAGTTTTTTAATTTATTGTAGGTCTTACCCTGCAAATATAGTGTTGCTGCATTATCGTTTCCTTGTAATATTGAGAGTGCATCCGAAATGGTCATGTCTTTTATGGCAGATGCAAAGATAGGAGTAGATGCTTTAACTGCATCTTCTGCAGCGCGGTTTAGTCTTATTTCTACTTTTTGAATTAGATCCTTTCCTCCGGGGATCATTCTGATATTATTGCTGATGATTTGTGCTTCCGGGGGCAGAGCAATCTTTACAATTTCATCTTTGTAAAAGCCATCTTTTGAGGAAAGGATATTTGCAGCATTAATACTACCTACACGAAGCGCTTCTTTCAAGCCATTACCTATTTCTGAACTGCTTAATGGTTTTTCTTGCTCCAACGGATACTGATCAACTAATGTTTGGAGTTCTGCGCATGAATTAAATAGCACAAGCAAAAGAAATAGGAGTAAGTTATTTTTCATACTTCATTTTTTAAGGAAGAGTTAAAAATATTGCAATAAAGTAATTAAAAATAGGAGAGAAGGAAAAATAAAAATCCCCGAAAGTGAACTGTCGGGGATTAAATGATTTTATTCTGTGAGTGCTTTCATAAAATCTTCAACATTGCCAGGGGTGCTCATTATTTTCATGAATGTTCCCATGGTGAGTTCTGGCCAATATAGGGCAAATCTATATTTTCCATGTAGCATGCTTGCTTCTTTTCCTTGCAATATTATTTCATAAGGCATAGCTGCAATGTGATCTTCTCCAATTATCGGTAAAAAATCTTTTTCTCCGTCTTCAATATCTAGCAAGCCGATTCCGAATACTGCAATTTTTTGATCTGAAAAAACTTCTTCATAAATCAATTTTGTATTTCCTTTTTTTGCCTTCAGATTCTTACGAATGATTGATAAACCTTCTTCAAAACTATTAAATTCATTTAGCTCAACAGGATCATCAAAATATGGCATCATCATTTTATAATGATATTTTTTTAAGGCATCGTGCTTAACTTCTCCTCCAAAAGGGGTGTAGTCCTGACCGTATGATTCCATTGCAGCTTTAACATCGCTAGTAATTTGGGAAAAAGCACTTTTCTCTGTGTCATAATTGCTCAGATAGGCGCAAAACATGTAATCAGGATTTAGCATGCTGATGGTAGTTTTGCCATCTTTTTTCACTAAGCCAATTTTTAAGATGCTAGCTAATGCTCCTCGATCTGTAGACTTCAAACTTAATTCTTGAAGGTCTTTTCTGGTAAAACAAACTACTTTTAAGTTTTGATTTGATTCAGGTTGGTATTCGCCAACTATCTGAAAACCTTTATTTTCCAAGTTGGTTTTAATGTTGTCTGTTATTATTGATATTGCCTCATCAGAGGTGCCAATCTTAAAATATGGTGCTAGTTTAGTCTCCTGTGCTATCGCAGTTTGGATAAAAATAAGCCCTAATATTAGTAATGCTAATTTTTTCATGTTGTTATAGTTTATAGATATAAAGATGTTTATAAATCACAATATATAAATATGAGGACACATGGAATATGTTGTAGAATAGGTTTATTGTTTGTGTTTTAAACAAAAATTTCCGACAGGTTCTATTTGTGCTTTGAATTCAAGGTTTTCACACTTATTTTTAATCAATGTAAATAGAATGATATTATATTTTGTATCCTCAATTCTTTTGTGGAGATTTGATTTTCTAATTCCAAAAATCTGAAAATATGAAATGGCTTATTCTATTGACATCCTGGGTAGAGAACGAAAAAAAGAAATTTTCATCAAGTAGTGAAGCATTTCATGAATTTGGAAATTGGACTTCCCATGGCTTGGGATTGCTTTTTGGTATACCTGCAGGTATATGGCTATTGATACAAGCATGGGAATTGCAAAACTTATCAGGTTTTTTATCCGTTTTGATTTTTGTTTTGGGATTCAATTTACTTTATGCATCTTCTTCGCTTTATCATTTTACCGTGGGGCACCCTAAAAGAATCTTATTTCGAAAATTAGACCACATTAGTATTTTCTTTATGATTGCAGGTACATATACTCCTTTTTTGGTAATCTATTTGGATAATTTTGTGGGTAAATTGTATCTGACAATTTTATGGGTGTTGGTAATTTTTGGAATCTTCTATAAACTTTTTTATATGGGGAAATTTAAATGGGTATCTCTATTGCTTTATATATTTATGGGAGGGATTCTTCTATTTAATTTCGAAGCCTTTAGTTCTTCCTTGCCTGTTATTAGTTTACAGTGGATCATGGCCGGGGGACTTTTTTATCTGCTAGGGGTTGTGTTCTATGTTTGGAATAAATTGCCATTCAATCATTTTATATGGCACTTGTTTGTTTTTGGTGGCAGCCTTTCTCATTTTATAGCAGTGTATTATAGTCTTGTATAAGCCAACAAAGACTTCCTCAAGCGAGAAAGTCTTTATTGATTTATCAAACTATATCGAAAAAAATCAACAAATCCTGCAATTTTGGACATACCATGAAACCGGATGATCCTGCTTTTTAATTAATTCATTAATTATTTTACGGTTATCCCAAACAGCACAACAGGAAGTTGTTTGATTTAGGGCCAGACTAAGTCTTGACCAATTATCCATTACTTCCATGGTTAATGAGTTTTCGAATTCTTTAAAAACATTAATAGCAGATGAACCACAAAAATGAAGTTTATCTTCCAATGAATTTAAATTGTCGTTTTTTGTGAAAATGTGATCACCAACTTTAAAATATTCATCGTCTTTCAACTGAAGGGTCACTTTCATGTCAATCGTTGTCATAGCTTGTTAGTTTAGATTAGGCTTCTTTTATGCTACAAATATTCTTTATTAAAGAGAAGTGATTAGATTAATTAGTTGCTGTTTTGTCTTATATTTAATCACCTATCTAAAAATAGGGAAAAATAAATTCAAGAAAAAATATAATTTATTAAGGATTAAATTCTGTATATGAGCATAAAAAAAACTCCCTAATGGGAGTTTTTTTTATAGATTTTAGTTCTAGTATTATTCTATTTTGTCTAAATGAACTGTAAAATGTCTCATTATTGGAGCTTCTTCAATTATTTTAAAGCCATGTTTTATATTCTGTCTTCTATCAAATACATTTTTAAGAGCAACTGCTACAACTTCCATATGGTTATTGGTATAAACTCTTCGTGGAATAGCTAATCGTAAAAGTTCTAGTTCTGGATAACGATTCTTTCTGGTTTCTGGATCTCTGTCTGCAAGAATAGTTCCAATTTCTACTCCTCTAATTCCTGCTTCCAAATATAATTCACAACCTAATGTTTGTGCTTGAAATTCTTCTTTTGGAATATGACCTAATATCTTTTTGGCATCTACAAAAATAGCATGACCACCTACCGGCTTTTGAAATGGGATTCCATATTCATGTAGCATTTTACCAAGATATTCAACTTGCTTGATGCGGGTTTCTAAATATTCAAATTCAGTGCCTTCATCCAATCCTTGAGCCAAAGCATTCATATCTCGACCAGACATTCCTCCGTAAGTTACATAACCTTCAAACATGATATTGTAAGTAGAAGCTTTTTTCCAAAGTTCTTCGTCTTTCATGGCGATAAAGCCTCCCATGTTAACAATAGCATCTTTTTTAGAACTCATCGTTGCCATATCCGCATAGGAATACATTTCTTTTACAATTTCCTTAATGGTTTTATCCTGGTAGCCTTCTTCTCGCATTTTAATGAAATAGGCGTTTTCTGCAAATCTGGCTGAATCAAAACATACAGGGATACCATGCTTCTTGGCTAATTGTTTTACTGCTCGTAAGTTAGCTATTGAAACAGGTTGTCCTCCGGAACTATTGCAGGTAACTGTAATGATGATCATCGGAATTTGCTCCTTAGGATAAGTAGTAAGAACGGATTCTAACTTAACCAGATCCACATTACCTTTGAAAGGATGATCTAATTCGGTATCAAATGCTTCGTCTATAGTACAATCAACAGCTTTTGCTTTTCTGAATTCGATATGACCTTTAGTGGTATCGAAATGAGAATTTCCGGGAACTATATCACCACTTTTAACTAAAACCGAAAAAAGTACATTTTCCGCTGCACGTCCCTGATGAGTTGGTAAGAAATTATCAAATCCGAGAATATTTTTAATTGCGGATTTCATGTTGTAGTAGGAGCGAGCACCTGCATAACTTTCGTCGCCTGTCATCATCGCAGCCCACTGCTTATCACTCATAGCTCCTGTTCCCGAATCGGTTAGTAAATCGATGAAAACATGATCGCTCTTTAAGTTGAATAGGTTGTAGTTGGCTTCTTTTAGCCATTGTTCTCTTTCTGCACGAGTGCTTCTTCTGATGGTTTCCACCATCTTAATTTTAAATGATTCTGCAAATGGTAATTCCATAATATATTGCTTCTTGTATTGTAAAAATAAGTTACTGTAATATTTGCAGGATGTAATAATCCTGTAATATCGCATAAATGATAATAAATAATAGTGAAAATATAGGACAAGAAGTCCATAACAAGTTTACTGATGAAACTCGTCGCGGTTTTTGATGTTAAGGTATATGTTGTGTGTCAGTTTAGGAACTTTTTGTTTTACTTCCATGGTTTCTGATTTTTCAACTGTGTCAAAATTAAAACTTTTTCATTGGTTTCAAAAGCGGATGTGGAAAAAATGCAATCGTTTGTTTGCCGAGGTAGAAGTGTGGTTACAAAATAGGCATGCAATTGTGAGGGATTATCTTTTAAAAAAAGAAATAATTTGAACACTTTTGTAAATGCCAAATGAGTTTTGACTGTTTATATTCAAAATTTAATTTCCCGAAAGCCAACTTATTTATAAACAAAGAATAGACCTGTATCTCATGATTCGATCTTTGTGTGTATTGCTGATTTTGACCATGCAGTCAGCATTTTTATTTTCCCAGAAAAAAGTATCTAGAGATTCTCTTCTGCCTGTTACGAGAGTGTGGAAACAATCGGAATATCTATTACAGCATTCTTCTACTGATTCTACAAAGTGTTTCAAAATAGATACGGTTTTGAAATTGGTTGCTGATCCTTTGCAGCACCTCGATAATGTTGGATTTCGATTTATGGTTAGGGAATTATATCAGGAGAGTACAATCTCCAAACATCAAAAGGATTCGTTGAATGATGCGGTTAATATTTTGTTGGATTTTGTCAAAAATGACAGCATACGTGATATGGTTTTTTATTTGAAAGATTATATAGAGAAAAGAAAAACAGAAGATGCGTTGCGGGAGGTGAAAAAACAAATTGAATTAGAGAAAATACTGAGTTATCAGCCAGATTTGCCCCAAGTTGAAGAGCAGGAATTGGATACATGGAAACCTGAAGCATTAAAAGAGTTATACGCTTATGTGGAAAATGATCCGGTACATCAGTGGATTAGAGAAATTAGCAGAGATTCTGTTTTTTTGGGTGTAAAGAATTATATGAACGATTCTATTAAATTTTGGATTAACAACGGAAAGCAGGATTTTAAACGATTCTGGCTAAAAAAGAATCGGAGGGATTCAATTGGAATTTGGGTGCAAAATACCAGCAATCGATCTGTAAGAATTCTTGTTGATGATGACGTGTATCAGCAGTCTGTTCAAAAGTCGATGATGAGAGGCACACGCCTTAAATTGGAAAAGAAAATTTCTGCTGATCAATACAAGTTAGCTAAGTTGAGTAAATATAAACGTTATGCTCAAATATGGAACCTTGGTGCTACTATCGGCTTGTCTTTTAACCAAGGACATGTAAGCGATAGTTGGTCTGGCGGTGGAGAAAGTTCCATTGCCACTTTATCTACTATTAATGCTTTTGCAAACTATAAAAAGGGGAAGTTTACCTGGGATAATGAATTGGATATTAAGTATGGATTGCTAAAATCTGGAGATAACGGATTTAGAAAGAACGAAGATAGAATTGAATTGAATACGAAGTATGGTCAAAAGGCTGTGAAAAATTGGTATTACTCAGCTCTTTTCAATCTGAAAACCCAGGTAGTGAAAGGCTATGATTACCCAAGTGACGAGTCAAGGAAATTAAAATCTCGATTTTTTGCACCTGCTTATATTATCGCAACAGTAGGTATGGATTATAAGCCGAATAAAAAATTCTCCATTTTAATTTCTCCGATAGCCGCAAAATATACCATTGTTGGGGATACTGTTCTTGTGGATCAGACAGCTTATGGTGTAGACGCAGACAAAAAAGTAAAAAAAGAAGTCGGATCCTACGTAAAAATATCTCATAAAATGGATTTTTGGGAAGACATGAAATTGGAAAATAAGTTGAGTTTATACTCTAATTATTCCGAAAAACCACAAAATATTGATGTGGATTGGGAGCTGATTCTGACTATGCCCATTAACCAGTATTTGATAACTATATTTTCTACTCACCTAATCTCGGATGACGATACAGGTTCTAAAATGCAATTCAAGGAAAACCTTTCAGTTGGTGTAAAATATCGTTTCTAGAGGTAAATAAAGAGATTGTTTTTACTGCAGATGTGATTTTGTTCTACTCAAAAAGATGTTATTAAACCGTTTTTCGCTTTGGGGAAAATGTGTTATTTTGACTCCTTAATTTTAAAAGAATAGTTTATGAGTTTGACTTATAAAGTGCCAGGTGTTGGAGCCATTGAAATTGATACCCTGGTGGTGGATTCTAATGGGACCTTAACTATTAATGGGGAAATTGTTGCAGGAGTGATGGAACGAATTCATCGTCTACAATCCTTGGGTGTTGATGTTGTGATGATTTCATCAGATCAGAGAGGTAATGCAAGAAATATTGCTCTATCTAGCGGGATTACTTATTACGAAGCTGCAAACTCCAGAGAAAAAGAAGATGTACTTTTGTCTTTGGAGAGTCGTAATGTGGCTGCAATAGGAAATGCACGTATCGATATAGGATTGTTTGTCCAGTCTATAGTATCTATAGCTACTTTGCAGAAAGAAGGGATTCATAAAGATATCATTGATCATGTGGATGTAATTGTTCCTTGTATAAATGATGCCTTAGATTTCTTCCTTGATGAGGATACATTCATCGCAACAATGAAACGGTAGCTTCTCGATTAAATTATTAAATCTCCTTTTGGGAGATTTTTTTTGTGAAGAATTGAATTAGTGAGTATTTTGTTCGATCAAGCTTATTAAACTATGGATTCTATTTTATTGTTGGTATCTATCCCAGCCATTGGTTTCGGGATTTATTGGTATTTTATTCATATTCCCAATTTTTACGGATATAAATCAAGCGATGGCAAGAAATTGTCTAAATATTTGCCTGCAAAAAAATTACAGGAATTATGTAACAATCCCAATTCTGATATTTGGATTATTGATGTTAGGGAAGAGGAATACTTTCTTTTAGGACATATTCCAACAGCTCAAAATTTTCCACATCACAAAGTAGAGGAATGGTATGCTGAGATACCCATGGATAAGCAATTAATTATCTATTGTGATTTGAGCCTTAAAACACAAAATGTAATTCTGTTCTTGCAACAAAAAGGATATACCCAAATGATGAATTGGGGAAAATATAAGCGATGGAAATACGATGAAGAAGTGTCTGAAACGATACTGTATTAGACTATATTTTGATAGAGTTTCCTGTTTTCTTCATCAAATACACAAAAGATTACTTTTTTTAATGACTTGCAATTAGCCAATTCTTTTTGCACTGTTTTTATTGCAATTTTTGCAGCTTTTTCTTTTGGGAATCCATAAATACCAGTACTGATATTAGGGAAGGCGATACTTATTAAGGCATTCTTGTCCGCCAGATGTATTGCTTTCTCATAGCAGGATTGAAGCAATTTAGCTTCGTGTTGACTTCCTCCTCGCCATATTGGGCCAACTGCATGAATTACAAATTTACATGGCAGATTAAAGGCCGGGGTTATTTTAACTTCGCCTGTTGCACAACCATTAAGCTTTCTACAGGCTTCCAGTAATGCTGGCCCAGCTACTCTATGAATTGCTCCGTCAACACCACCTCCACCTAAAAGACTGGAATTGGCAGCATTAACGATAACATCTACTTCAAGTGTGGTGATGTCTGCTTTAATAATTTCGATGTTCATATTCGATTTTTTAGTTTCAGTTTAATTGCCTTAACTTTTTAGAAGTCTGAGGAAAAAATGTGATTTTGAGTGGTAATGCCCAGTTTTTTAAACTTATACTAAATGTAGATATAGGTATTCTCAAAATTAGCAATTCAAATTCATTATAAAAAAGATTTCGGAATCGATTGCAATACATTGATTGTGAAATTGTTTGTTTCGTCTCGAAAAATATTTTTATTTTAGCGGCGCTAGCCAAGCAAATTGATTGAAATATATTAAATTGACAATTATGAAAAGAGTATTAGTTGCAACCGGGGGTGGTGATTGCCCAGGATTGAATGCTGTAATTCGCGCCGTTGTGAAACGTGCGGCTCAAGAAAAAGATTGGGAAGTAGTAGGAAGTATTCAATCTTTCGATGGAATTCTTAAAGAACCAACTGAAATTAAAATATTAGATGATGTAGCTGTAAAAGGAATACATTATCAAGGTGGAACAATTATTGGAACTACTACTAAAGGTGGTCCTTTTGCTTGGCCGGTAAAAAATAAAGATGGTTCCTGGGGATCTGCTGATCGTTCTGATGAGATGATTCGCAAATTACAGTACTTGGGAATTGATGCTGTAATTAGTATTGGTGGCGATGGTTCACAAAAAATATCTCAGTCATTATACGAAAAAGGTTTGAATATTATCGGTGTACCTAAAACCATCGACAACGACCTTTCAGCAACAGATTTTACTTTCGGCTACCAAACAGCAGTGCAAATTTGTACAGAGGCAGTTGATAAATTAAAGACTACCGCGGCATCTCACAACCGTATTTTTATATTGGAAGCAATGGGACGTGATGCAGGATGGATTGCTTTAAGTGCTGCAATTGCTGGTGGAGCAGAAGCTTGCTTGATTCCTGAAATTCCTTATGATATTAAAAAGGTGAAACAGAAGCTGGATACTCGATTCTTGAAAGGAAAAGGCTTTGGAATTATTGTTGTTGCTGAAGGTGCAATGCCGATTGGTGGAACTGCTTTAGCTGAAGAAAGTACCGAGGTAGGAAATCCAAACCTTAAATTGAGTGGTGCTGCTGATCGTTTGGCAGTGGAACTGAAAAATGCTGGTATTGAAGCGGATATTCGTACTACTGTATTGGGTCACTTACAGCGTGGAGGTATTCCTGTTGCTTACGATCGTGTATTGGCTACCCAATTTGGTGTGAAAGCTTTTGAAATGGTTCTGGATGGCAAATTTGGACACATGGTGGCTTATCGTCATCCCGAAGTTGTTGCTGTTCCTCTACTTGAGGCTATCGGACAGCAAAATCTAGTTGATCCTAAATCAAATTTAGTGAAAACTGGTAAAGGTGTTGGTATCTGTTTTGGAGACTAATGTATTTTACTCTTGATATTTACAACCGGAATCAATTTAGATTTCGGTTTTTTTTATCCTAAAAAGCGATGCTTCCATTTTGCTTTTGGAATCATACATTCCGTTTTTTTTCCAAATAAGGTATAACGATTATTTGCTATTCGCAGATAAATCCAATCGGAGAGAAATTTTGGAATGTATCGGAAATAATAAATTACTTTCCAGGGATATCCCAGATGTTTGGAGATTTGAAATACAGCTTCACTTTTTTTATATAACTGTTGATCTTCTATTATTAGTACGGTTTCTAAGTTGTGTTCAAGCCTGTGATCTGCTAAAATCTGTTTAGCAAAATCAGACTGAAGAGAGGCAAAAAGCAGGTCTTGCTTATGATTGAAAGTGAGAATAAATTGAACCGATACACTGCATAAATTGCAAACCCCATCGAATAATACGACAGGGTAAGAAATATTTTTATGGGAGTAAATATCTTGCATGGCAGGTTTTTTTATCGCAATAGCAAGAACTCCTGTAATACTATAAGCTTGAAGATTTTGCTTTTGCTAGTAGATAAAATTAAAAATAAAACCAACACAAAGAATACCGAAGCCAACAATTCCGACAAAGGCAAGAATTAAAGGCATCTTCAATACCTTTTTTAGGATAATTATCTCCGGAAGCGATAAACCAATTACCGACATCATAAATGCAAGAGAAGTACCTAAGGAAGCTCCTTTTTCTATTAAAACACTAACTATTGGAATGATTCCGGCTGCGTTGGAGTACATCGGTATTCCGATAAGAATAGAGAGAGGTACGGAATACCATGCCGATTTTCCCATCAGATGTGCCATAAAATCTTCTGGTACGTAACCATGTGCTGCGGCTCCTATGGCTACACCTGCTACTATATAAATCCAAATCTTTCCAACAATATCCGTCACTGTTTCTAAGCCAGCCTTAATTCGTTTTGAAAAGGTGATTTTGGTAGCATCTAGATCCGACTGACCTGTTTTTACCTCGAACACCCATTCTTGTATGTATTTTTCAAGTTTTAATACACCTATCAGCCATCCAGCTAGAATGGCTATAATTAATCCGGTTAGCGTATAAATAACTGCGGTTTTCCATCCAAATAATCCGATAAGCAGGATTAAGGCAATTTCGTTAACCATTGGTGCTGCAATTAAAAAGCTAAAGGTTACACCCAAAGGAACTCCGGCTTCAACGAATCCAAGAAATAGCGGAATAGCGGAACAAGAACAAAAAGGAGTAACTATTCCTAGTATTGCAGCCATAATATTTCCTATGAAAGTGGATTTGCCAGCTAAAGCTTTTCTGGTTTTCTCCGGTGAAAAGTAACTGCGTAGAATCCCAACGCCAAAAACAACCAAAACCAATAATAATAGCACTTTTGGAGTTTCAAAAATAAAGAATCGAAGGGTTTCGGTGAGATGATTTCCCTTTGTAAGGTGGAATAGGTTATCTATGATGAAATCAGAAAAGTTCTGAAGATTGATATATAAGACATACCAAACGGGCAATAATAGTAATGCCCAAATCAATTGATTTTTTTTGGTTAATTGCATGGATTTAATCATATCAAGAATGTTATTTTGGAGATTTTTGAATGCGATACTTTCTTCGAATGTTGATAAGAACGCTTTATCTCTATGCTGTTATTGTATAAAAAAGATGTACGAAAAATAGATTCCTGCAAGAATAAACACCGCAGCAGCAATTTTTCTAAACCAATACTCAAAACTTTTTACTTTGTTGTAAAAATCACCTACTCCCGATAGCGTAAATGCTAAGAGGTAAGCGATGATAATTACAGGTAATCCTGTAGCAATTGCATATACAAAAGGAAGAATTAAACCATCGGGTTGAGAAATGCTAAGTGGAATCAACATGCCGAAGTACAGAATACCGCTGTACGGACAAAATGCCAATGCGAAAATCATTCCAAGTACTAATGCTCCCCAGTATTTGCCTTGTATTTTTTCTCCATTTATTCGATCGGTGATTTTCCCAACTCCAGGAAAATTAATGGAGATTAAATCGAGCATGAAAATTCCGATTATCAGCAATAAAGGACCCAGTATTCGTTCTCCATAGGTACCGAAAAATGAAGAAATATCGAATTTGTTTGCACCAAAATAGAGCAATGCACCTAGTACTGTATAGCTTATGGCACGTCCCAGGGTGTAAATCAAGCCATTGAAAAATATTCTCTTCTTATTGCCCAGATTTTTGCTGATATATGCTGTTGCTGTAATGTTAGTAGCTAGAGGACAAGGACTAATTGCTGTCATTAAGCCTAGTAAAAAAGCAGAGAATGTAGGTAAATTTGTTTGCGATAATAGTTGATCTAAATAATCCATGAGCCATGTTCTTGGTATCCTGTTAAGGAATGTGACTTGTTTTGTACTTCTCTGAAATATTTGTAATTCAGGCATTTTTTGTCGACGCCTGTTAAATGTTTTCGAAATAATTAGCTATTCTGCTTTAATGCTTGCTTCCAATTTTGCTACATAAGCTTCTGTGTTTCTAAGTGCATTCCGGAAGGCAAAATTTGTGAGATCATCCACTTTTCCTGATTTGTTGTGCTTGATGAATAAAGCCGAAGTGCTGGCATTAAATTCCTTTGCTATAGCCTTGTTTTCGGGCTGATTAAAATTGATGTCGTAAAAAGGAACTTGTAATTTTGCTGCTACTTCCTGTGCGGTTTTGCCAACTGCTTTACAAGTAGTACATCTTCTGTCGCCATGAAAATAGTATACGCCTGCACTTTCCTTATTTTCGTTTACTTGAGAACTCTTGTTTGCTGCTGTTCCCGCAGAACATGTACTGCGGCATCCGCTATTTGCTTTGGTTTGTGCTTTAAGCTGATTCGATTGACTTAAACATGATGCAAGGCTAATACCTGCTACCAATAGGCTGTAAAAAAAGATTTTTTTCATCTGTTAATTGTGATATTGATGAATAATATATTTGTACTTATGCTTTTTGAATATATTCCTTGATTTCGGATACGCTGGCTACTTTTCCGCTCATCACTACTTTTTCGTTGATAACCAAGGCAGGTGTTGACATTACGCCGTAGGATAGGATTTGTATCATATCTTCTACTTTTGTTACTTCAGCATCAATAGCTAATTCTGTTACTGCTTTTTTTGTTGCTTGTTCTAGTGTAACGCACTTTTTGCAACCAGGACCTAATACTTTAATTTTCATCTGTATATAATTTAATTGTTAATTGCTATTGGGAGATCGCCACAATATTCCCTTTTGGGGATTAGAATATTTTAATGGCATTTTTTATGATCTTATTTTATTAATGAGCTACTTAAAAAATTGTTGAAACAAGTTTTTTGCTAATGCCCAGTTTTCTTTGTTTAAACAGTATTTAATTTTTGGTGGCATAATTTCACCTTTAATTAATCCTGCACTTTTCAATTCTTTTAAATGTTGCGAAAGGGTGGAGCGGGCAATGGGGACTTCTTCTGCCAAGTCACCACTATAACAACAGGATTGTTTGGAAAGTAAATCGCATATGTAAATCCGTACCGGATGCGATAAGGCTTTGGCAAATCGCGCGAGTTGTTTTTCTTCAGGGGAATAAAATTGTTTGTCTTCCATAAGTCTGTTTCTTGTTGTCTCTACGTATTTCGTAAAAACACGAAACAAAAGTAGTAGGTTTTTTCATTTCTGCAAAACTTTTATGGATTAAATGTTGTGCTAGTTGGGTTGATGGTTTTGTTGTAAATACACAAAAGCACAGGGCTTTTGCCCTGTGCTTTTTAATTACGCTCCTTTGGAGCTTGAGGATTGTTGAATTTCAAATTTGTATTGAGCCCCAAAGGGGTGAAAATTATTAGCATAGGGTATCGCCCTATGTGATTTGATTAGTTAAGAATTTAGAAGCCCCAAAGGGGCGAAATGTATTATTACGAGTTTACGAAAGATTCTAATCCAACAAAAATGCAGAGGTAAAAACAACACCCGCAATTTCCGGTAGGGATGCAGGTGTTGCAGCTATAAACAGTATTTGTATGTAGTCTTATTCTTCGGTGATTTCGTTTTCTTCAGTTTTTTTACGACTGGCTGGATCAACAATCATTCTGGCAGATTTATAGGATAAGTAGAATTCCTTATCTTCTGTAAATAGTTCCATCATTGGATCTATTTGATTTGATAGCAGGCTTTGAATTTTGTCGATATTATCTTCTATTAATTCATTGGTTGTTTTGCGCTCGCTAATTAATTGCCGAGGCTGAGTCATCAGCTTTTCGTAATCTTTAATCTCGGTTTTTAATTCAGCTTTCATTTCCTTGGTAAATCCGTAATCGGCAAGTTCGGTAGTGATTGATGAAATGTTGTCGAGTAGATTTTTACAAAAAATTAAAAGCTCCTTATTGCGCATTAAACCCAAGGATGACATGCTAATGTTTGCAATAAAATTGTTCAGATTTTCATTTTTGATAACAAAAGCATAAACCTTTACAATACTACTGGTTTTTAAGGCGATGTTTATTAATTCGGTTCTTGCAAGGTTTTTATTTCCTGCGGTTTTGGTAGGAATACTGCCTGCTTTGGTTATTAACTCATCTGTTTCATCTACAAGTTTATTCAGATCGGTCAGCATATTTACCATTGCTACAATTTGTGAAAACTTTGTTTGGTTGCTGGTTAGGGTTACTACTACCTGCTGGAAGGCATTTTACCTTGCTGTAATTGTTTTTTTCATTTTAGATTAATTTGTTTTTATTATGATTTGATTTGTAGTTGGGTACGTCGAATTTAAAAATAATTTCTTAATTAACCGAAAATAATTATGAGAAAATGACCATAAGTAATAAATGTATAATCACAAAGTATTGTAATTATTGTTTTTTAATATTGTTCTTGTCTTGTATATGTGGAGGTCTAATGGTTTATGCTTTTGTGTAATGTTGTTCTACGATAAAGATTTAAATTTTGTATTTACTATTATACTTTGAGTTTGTGGGAGCATTGAAAAATAAAGGAAGCTATTTTATGTGGGCTTATAAGAGAATAATAAAAAGGAATTGAGATGAGGCTAATTTTATATTTATTTAGTGTGGTTTACCAGTCAGACTTGATAAGCTCCAGGTTTATTAAGCGTAGTTGCAAGTCTTCCCAGGTAGGTTTCTAATCTATAGAGATGAACTCTAAGTCTTCCAATAGTAGTTTCAAGTCTATTAAGATGAACTGTAAGTCTTCCAAGTTCAGCTTCAAGTCAATTAAGATGATGTACATATCTTCCGATTAGAGTTTCGTGTCAATTATTATAAGGTATAAGTCTTCCGATAGGAGCTTCAAGTCTTTTAATATGAGCTATGGGTCTTCCAATTTGAACTTCAAGAATGTTTAGAAGAGTTACGAGCATAGGTTTTTTTGAAAAAGAACTACAAGCCGATCTCGTTCTATATTCTCTGCTTACATTGGTGGGTTTTAAGAAATGTAAATTCTTGGAAATAAAATCCCCGGATATATAATCCGGGGAAAATGAGAATTTGCCTTACCCCTAAATTAAAAATCAACTTTATTTATGGCAGATACAATTGTTTCATCCATTTAATTTTCCAAAAAGGAATAAATGAATACCAAAACTTACTTTTAGGAATTACTCCTTTAGAAATGAGGCGTAATCCATCAATAATTGGTCGGTATATTAATGCATAAATGAATAGAACGCTAACAAACCAAAGTTTATATTCATGCTCTAATAGATAAAGCATAATAATGAATGGGGTAATAATGCTATTCATATAATAAATCAATAATTGTTTCATTTTAGTTATTGTTAGTTAGTAAAATGTTTTCTTCCATGTGTTTAATAAATTCTTCTTCTGAAAGTTTTTCATCAGAATGGGAGTTTTTGTTATATTGTACTTCGGTAGCTTTTTTGTCTTCTGCGGATTGTTCTTCAGTTGCACCTAAAGTCGCTCCAGCACAGTATGCTGCTAATGCTGCGGCAGTTTCAGGAATAAATGCTGTTTGTACTGAAGCCCATACAGATATCCAACCATGATTTGAATATACATCGGTTAAACAATCAATTGTTCTGTCTCCCCATGTACTTTTTACTGTTGAAAAATCATCATGAAAATTATTGGTAATAATTATTGATGTGTTTTCAATAAAATCTACTTCAACCTCTAACAATAATTCATAATCTAAACTAAAGTAGCTCATTTTGATTTTATTATTAGTCAATTTCTCCTGTTTTGTAATAAACCCTTTTGTGATTTTATAATTATTTTCGAGAAAAACCATAGAATAATTATCGTAATTGTTTTTATCATAGCCGATTTCATTTAAGATAATTGCATGGTTGTTTGAGTTTTTAAGAGATGAGATTAATAGTTTTTTTGAATCAAAATTAATATTTAAAGAAGATTTTATAAATGAACTATGTTTATCTCTCCAGTTTATTAATTCTCCAGATATTATTGAGCTTTCAGATTCAAAAATATTTGAATCATTCGTACTTTTTATTATTTGCTCATTATCGTTATTACAAGAAAAGAATAATAATGCAAGGATAATTGAAAATGTAAATTTTAATGTTTTCATTACTTAAATTTTAAAAGTTAATTAATATTTAAGTTATAACAGTTAATCTTTGATTTTGGGTGACAAGAGTTTTGAGTTTTTATGAATAAAGTTTTCTTAGAGGATGTTTATGGCTAATAACACTATAAAGGGGGTATTATTGAGCACTTTGTTTGAAAATCACCCGGCCGCACTTGAGTCACCTTCAGATTTATCCGGAGGACAAAAAAAAAGCCAACTCCCCAAGGAAGCTGGCCATTTTATCATCCCCAAGGATGTTGTTGTCTTATCTTATTTGTGCTCCGAGTTGTTTCTCGTAGCTCTTAATCAATTTTTGCATGATTTTGTCGATTTGCTTATCGTTCAGGGTTTTTTCTGTATCCTGAAGAATAAAGCTCACGGCGTATGATTTTTTGTCGGCGCCTAATTTTTCACCTTCGTAAAAATCAAATAGAGAAACCGATTTTAATAAATTCTTTTCGCAATTAAAAGCGATGGTTTTAATCTCTGCAAAGCTGGTTGTCTTGTCAATTAGTAAAGCCAAATCCCGTTTAACGGCAGGATATTTAGGTAATTCGGTAAAGCTTACCTTGTTCTTAGTACTTTCCTTAATCAGGTTCGTCCAGTTAAAATCAGCATAGAAAACAGGAACATCAATATTCATCTTTTTTAATATTTTACCGCTAACCATACCCACTTCAAGCAGCTGTGTTTTCTTAACACCATAGCTTAATCCCTCGGTAAACTGGTCGTTTTCGCTTTCACGGATTTTTAATTTATCGATCTTGAATCCCAAACGCTTTAAAATATTTTCAGCGTAAGCTTTAATATGGAAGAAATTGGTAGGTTCTTCTTTTAAATTCCAGTTGGTAGTAGCTTTATTTCCACAGATAAAAAGACACAAATGCTCGGTCTCGAAATAATTGTCTACCGGATTCTCGTTAGCTTCGTTCACAAAATGCTGATACGATTTTCCAAATTCGAAGAATTTAAGATCGGTGTTTCTGCGATTGATATTGTAAGCGATACTTTCCAATCCACCAAATAATAAACTCTGACGCATGGCATTTAAGTCGGAACTCAATGGATTGTAGATACGAACGGTATGTTCCAATTTCAAGCTTTCCAATTCCTCATAATAGGATGCTTTGGTTAGCGAGTTGTTCATTATTTCGTTGAAACCAACGCTGGAAAGTAGGTTGGCAATGGCATTTCTTAGCTTGTGTTCATCTGGTTTTGGTGCAAAGCTTAAAGACGCATTTACCTTCGATGGCACTTCCACATTGTTAAAACCATAAATACGCAATACTTCTTCAACCACATCTGCTTCGCGCTTCACATCCACACGATAGGGAGGAATCAAAAGATTTAATGTGTCGCCATCCTCTTTCTCGATTTTAATTTCGAGTGCTTGAAGAATTTTGATGATGGTTTCCTTACCGATTTTTTTACCGATAAGCTGCTCGATACGTGCTACGCTTACTTCAACTTTAAAATCTTCAACCGGATTTGGATAGATATCGATTACTTCGGATGAAATTTCGCCACCAGCAATTTCTTTGATTAAAAGAGCGGCGCGTTTCATTGCATAGATCGTGTTGTTTGGATCGGTTCCCCGCTCAAAACGGAAAGATGCATCTGTATTTAAAGCATGACGACGAGCGGTTTTACGAACATATACCGAATCGAAATAAGCACTTTCCAAAAAGATATCGGTGGTAGTGTTGCTTACACCAGAATCTAATCCGCCAAATACTCCTGCGATACACATTGGTGCTTCGCTGTTGCAGATCATCAAATCTTTTTCGTTTAATTCTCTTTCTGTTTCATCGAGGGTAGCGAAAAGAGTGCCATCGGCAACAGTTTTCACAACAACTTTATTGCCTGTTATCTTGGCATAATCGAATGCATGTAGAGGCTGACCTGTCTCGAATAACACGTAGTTGGTAATATCTACTACATTGTTAATAGGGTTCAGTCCAATTGCTTTTAGTCTGTTCTGCAACCATTCCGGTGACTCAGCAATAGTGATACCGCTAATGCATACTCCCGAATAACGGTGACAAGCATCGGTATTTTCTACTACCACTTCGATGGGTGTATTGTTATTATCGATTGTAAATGCATCTACTGATGGCATTTTGTAATCAATTTCTTTTTGTTGTTTCAGGTATGCAGCCATATCGCGTGCAACGCCAATATGCGATGATCCATCCACACGATTTGGTGTTAAATCAATCTCAATGGTTAAATCGTCTTCGATATTAAAGTATTCTTTGGCAGGAGTACCCACAACGGCATCTTCCGGCAATACCATAATACCATCGTGACCATTGCCTAAACCGATTTCGTCTTCGGCACAAATCATACCCATGGAAGGCTCTCCTCTCAATTTCGATTTTTTGATGGTAAAGCTCTCGTCGCCATCGTGAAGAACGGTTCCAACGGTAGCGACTACCACTTTTTGTCCGGCTGCTACATTCGCTGCACCACAAACAATTGGCAATAATTCTTCGCCATTAACATCTACACTGGTCACGCTCAAATGATCTGAATTTGGGTGGGCAACACAGGTTTTCACCTCTCCAATTACCAATCCTTCCAAACCTCCTTTTACAGATTGAAATTTTTCAATTCCTCCAACTTCCAAGCCAATTTGAGTTAGAATTTCATCCATTTCAGCAGGCGATAGATCAATGTCTATATAATCTTTCAGCCATTTGTACGATACCTTCATTTGTATGTGTGTTTTATCTGATAATTTTCAATGCAATAGAAGAGGCAATTACTTTTTCCTTCTTCTTTCTTTAAGCTCACAAAAGTAGAAATTTTAGCTTCAAGTAACAAGTAGAATATTGGCTTAAACTGTATTCGTTTTGTTTAGGGAAAGGAGGGCAGGAATTAGGCCTGCCAATGGCTTGGTAAGCGGTTCGGGTAAGATTAGGGGGAACTGTTGGTTGTTGGCATTCATCGCCTGTGCTTTGGTAATCTCCTTTTAAATTTATATGGTGATAAAGTTAATAATCATTCTTTCGAATTGATAATTGAACCGAATTGGAATATATTTGTAGGATTATCAAAAAATAAAGATGAGCGACATTAAAGAAAATCCAATTATACTAGTCACTAACGACGATGGTTTAAATGCTAAAGGTATTAAGGCATTAGTGGCCATGGTAAAAGGCTTCGGCAATATCTATGTGGTTGCACCAAACAGATCTAATTCCGGTAAATCTAATTCCATTACAGTTGAAGTTCCTATCCGGATTAAAAAGGTAAGAGATGAGGAAAATTTGCATATATATAGTTGCAAGGGAACGCCTGTAGATTGTGTGAAGTTGGCACTGAATAAAATTTTACCTCGTACACCAGATTTTCTTGTTTCGGGAATTAATCACGGAGCAAATACTTCGGTGAGCGTGCTGTATTCTGGTACGATGGGAGCTACCATCGAGGGATGTTTGAATGGCATTCCTTCCGTTGGATTTTCACTCAATGATTTCAATGCTGATGCTGATTTTTCTGCTGCCATCAAATATGGTCGAAAGGTATTTGGTAATTTGGTGGAGAATGGATTGAAAAAAGGAGTATGTCTGAATGTTAATTTCCCTAAAGGAGAAGTGAAGGGGATTCGGGTTTGCCGACAAGCCGAGGGGATGTGGAAAGAGGAGTTCGATCATAGAAAAGACCCGTTCGGGGGAGATTACTATTGGCTTACCGGATATTTTAAAAATGCAGAGCCTAATTCCGAAGAGACCGACGAATGGGCTATCCGTAATGGATTTGCATCGGTAGTGCCAACACAAGTAGATATGACAGCTCATGCTTTATTAGAGGATCTTAAAACCTGGGATTATGAAGTCGAGAATTAATAGTACGCCTTTAGGTATATTTCTGGGAATCATAGTTCCCATCTTGTCTATTTATATTGCTTATCTGGTGAAATTTCAGGCAAAAATGTCTATCAACGATTTTTTAGATAGTTTACTTATTCACAAGATCTACACGAAAGTGATGGCTTTGGCTGTTTATTTTGGAAATATTGTTTTCTTTTTCCTCTTCATCAAAACAGATATGCTAAAGGCTGCAAGAGGAGTGCTGCTTGCTACTATTTTGTATTCTCTGGCTATTGCTGTTTTTCGGTTTGGAATATAGCTTGTCATTAACAGGTGTTTATAATTAATCGTGATGTTAAAATAATAGAATGAAATACTATATCATCGCAGGAGAAGCATCAGGTGATCTTCATGCATCCAACTTAATGAAAGCCTTACAGGTTGAGGATACAAACGCTAACTTTCGTTTTTGGGGCGGTGATTTAATGCTGGCGCAAGGTGGTGAATTAGTGAAGCACTATCGCGAAACTGCATTCATGGGTTTTGTTACCGTTTTGAAGAATTTGGGAAAGATTCGAGCCAATTTTGCTTTGTGTGAAAAAGATTTGCTCGCTTATCAGCCCGATGTATTAATACTGGTCGATTATCCCGGATTTAATTTACGCATGGCCAAGTTTGCCAAGAAGCATGGTGTTCTGGTGCATTACTATATTTCTCCTAAGATATGGGCTTGGAAAGAGGGGCGTGTGAAGCAAATTAAAGCCTATGTCGATCGCATGTTTACAATCTTTCCTTTCGAGACCGAATTCTATAAAAAGCATAATTATCCGGTGAGTTTTGGTGGTAATCCTTTGTTGGATGCTATTGAAAATCGTCCTAATAAAGAGGAGTCTTTTAATGATTTCACAAAGCGCAACCACTTGCTAGATAAGCCAATTATAGCTTTACTTGCAGGTAGTCGTAAGCAGGAGATAGAGCGTATTCTTCCGGTAATGCTGGATACGATAAGTCCATTTCCGCATCATCAGTTTGTAGTGGCTGCTGCTCCTTCCATCGACAAAGCCTTTTATGCTAAAATTGTTGGCGATCGAAATGTGGAGTTTGTGTACGGTCAGACTTATGATCTTTTACAGCAATCTAAAGCGGCATTGGTTACCTCGGGTACGGCAACACTGGAGACTGCCTTATTGCGTATTCCACAGGTGGTCTGTTATCTTACAGGAGGAGGGAAGTTGTTGTATGCCATTGGCAAGCGATTGCTGCATGTAAAGTATATCTCTTTGGTAAATTTGGTGATGGATCAGTTAATCGTGAAAGAATTGATTCAACAGTATTGTAATCCTAAAGATATTTCCGAAGAGTTGAAGCTCATTCTTGATAACATGGAATACAGGAATCAAATGTTGCACAATTATAAGTTATTAAATGAAAAATTGGGAGGAGCTGGTGCGTCGGCTCGTTTTGCTAAGATGATATATGAGGATTTACAGGTACATTGTGCTAGTTTGAATTCGAAAGTATAATTGTTGAGATAAATTTATTCAATACAGGAAACTGATTTTTTCTACAGATAATATTTTGCAAATTTGTATTTGCAATTTTTCATTAGAACACATCTTATGCTAGCACTTCTTTTTAAGGAGGTAAGATCTTTTTTTAGTTCTCTTACCGGATATCTCATTCTTGCTGTATTTTTAATTGCTACCGGATTATTTATCTGGGTATTTCCCGGTGATTCCAATCCTCTGGATACCGGATATGCTAATTTGGACGTTTTGTTTGAAATTGCGCCTTGGATTTATTTGTTTCTGATTCCTGCTGTTTGCATGCGTTTGTTTGCTGATGAAAAAAAACAAGGGACTATGGAGTTGGTATTTACTCGTCCTATCTCCGATTTGGGAATTATTTTGGCTAAATATTTTGCTGCATTCCTGGTAATTGCCTTTACTCTTTTATTTTGTCTGGTTTATTTTGCCTCTATTTACTACTTAGGCAGTCCGATGGGGAATTTAGATTTGGGTGCTTTCTGGGGTTCATTTATTGGTCTTTTTCTACTGGCAGGAGTATATGTTTCGATAGGTGTTTTTGCTAGTGCTTTAAGCGATAATCAAGTGGTTGCCTTTTTGCTTGCTCTGGTTCTCTGCTTTGTGTTTTATATTGGCTTCGATTATTTGGCTGAATGGCAAGTTTTGGAAACTTTACAGACTTTTATATTCTCCATAGGCATCAATGAACATTATCGTTCAATTTCCCGGGGTATAGTGGATTCGAGGGATTTGACTTATTTCTTTGGGGTAATTATTGCTTTTATCCTAATCACCAGAACAGTTCTTCAAAGTAGAAAATGGTAATTCGCAGCATTATGGCACAACATAGAAAAAGCAAGGATCTCTTTAAATTATTACTTTCGTTATTAATACTGCTTGTTGTAGTATTGATTTTGCAATTCTCATTTTTTCGTTGGGATCTTACATCCGAAAATCGTTATTCTCTTTCTGATAATACAAAGGAATTGGTTGCTTCGCTTGATAAAGATTTATACTTCGAGATTTACCTTGCTGGAGACTTACCTCACGGATTTATAAAGTTGCAAAAGGCTTGCATGGAGATGTTGGATGAATTAGCTGTTTATTCAAATGTGAAAATTTCTTATTCTCTAATTAATCCGAATGATATTGCCAATCCCAAAAAGAGAAATGCTTATTTTCAACAGTTAGTTGAAAGAGGCTTGAAACCTACCAGCTTGCAGGAAAAAACAACGGATGGCAGCTTAAAGCAAAAGATAATCGTTCCTGGGATTATTGTTCATGATCATGAAAAAGAAACTTCCATTCATTTGCTTAAAAGAGTTGCAGGATTGTCTGCAGAGCAGAATTTAAATCAATCTATCGAGGCTTTAGAGTATGAGCTGACTTCAGCCATTCGTTTATTGCAAAATCAAAAACCAAAAGAAATTGGCTTTTTAACCGGACAAAGGGAACTGAATGAGTACCAAGTAGCAGATATTACTGCTTCTTTACTTCAGCATTACGAAGTGAAGCGCATTGGGACCAAAGTTCTGGCGCAAGATTATTCTCGCTTTGCGGCATTGCTTGTTGCTCAGCCTAGAAAGGAATTTGCCAAAGCGGATAAATATCGTATCGATCAATATATAATGCATGGTGGAAGGGTCCTGTGGCTTATTGATGAGGTGGAAGCCTCAATGGATAGTTTGAGTGTAAGGGAGCATACTGTAGCTTTTTATAAGCCTCTTAATCTTGAAGATCAATTGTTTACTTATGGTGTGAGAATCAATCCCGATTTAATTATGGATGTGCAAGGACAGCTTATACCAATTCAAACATCACTTCCCGGAGAAGCACCTAAATTTACTCCGGCACCATGGTATTATTCTCCTTTACTTAAAACGCCAAACTCTAATCCTATTACCAAAGGCTTGAATGTGATAAAGGCAGAGTTTGCAAATTCTATTGATTTTGTTGGGAAAAATAGTAAGCTTAAAAGACAAGTTCTTTTGGCTAGTTCAGATTATACGAAGCTAGAGAAAGTTCCTGTGCAAATCAGTTTGGATATTGTGAATAGAAAAATGAGACCAAGTGATTTCCCATCAGGAAGTAGAAAAATAGCAGTTCTCCTGGATGGTATTTTTCCATCCGTTTTTAAAAATAGGGCATGGAAAGGAATTCAAAAATCAACATTTAAAGAGCAGAGTGCTCCCACTAAAATGATTGTTGTTTCTGATGGAGATATAATTCGGAACCGAGTAAGAGGTTCTGGAAATAACAGACAGATTGAGGCATTAGGCTATGATCGATATTCCCGAAAAACATATGGAAATAGTAATTTTTTATTGAACTGCGTAGATTATTTGTGTGATGATAAAGGTTGGATGAATCTAAGATCCAGAGAGGTGCAATTACGCTTGCTAAATCCAACTAAAATAAGAACCGAAAGAGTGTTTTGGCAAATGTTGAATTTGGTTCTACCTCTATTCTTATTACTGTTTTTTGCATTGTTACGATTTTATATCCGAAGAAGAAAATTTGCACGGCTTCGCAAGTGATTCTTGCGCCTAAATATTACTTTTGTCCTCATAATAAGAAAGGGTGAGCGTACAGTAGCTTGTTTTTTGACTTAGTCTTATGATTTTTAGTAGCTTTTAAGGAATAGCTTCGAGGTAAAATACAGGATGCATTAAAAGTTTAATTGATGTAGTCAGAATTGAGTCTCTTTTTTTAATGGCAAAATGTCAACTTTCCCTAATAAATTTTGTATATTCACCACTTAATATTAGCCCTTTGTCTTGACATATTTAAGTCTGATTAAAAGAGCTTTCGATTTAGAATTTTTGGTAAACGTTTAAATATTATGCAAATGAAATTTGTAGTATCAAGTACAGAATTGTTAAGTCATTTACAGGCAATTAGCCGGGTTATTAGCAATAAGAATACATTGCCAATTCTCGACAATTTTTTGTTTGAATTAAAAAATGACGAATTGGTTTCAACTGCTTCTGATCTGGAATCTACATTAATCACTACCATACCTTTGGATAGTTCGGTAGGGGAAGGAGTAATTGCTTTTCCTGCTAAGATTTTGACTGATACTTTGAAAGAATTTCCGGAACAACCGCTTACATTTGATATTGACCTTACTTCTTTGGCAGTAAAGATTACTTCTGAAAATGGAGTATTCAGTATTGTTGGTCAAAATGGCGAAGATTTCCCAAAATTGCCTCAGAGAGAAGAAAGTGGTATGGTTGATATTACAGTTGATAGTGATGTATTACTAACAGGTGTAAATAAAACTTTGTTTGCTACAGCCGATGATGAGCTTCGTCCTGTTATGAACGGTATTTTTATTGAATTGGGAAATAACGATCTTACTTTTGTAGCATCGGATGCTCATAAATTAGTTCGATATAAACGATTGGATGGAAGATCAGAGGTGGAATCCTCTTTTATCCTACCTAAAAAGCCAGCTTCTTTATTGCGTAATATTCTCCCTAAAGAAGAGAATCCTGTGAAAGTAGAATTCGATGATAAAAATGCATTCTTTACACTTTCTAATTACAAATTGATTTGTCGTTTGGTTGAAGGAAATTACCCAAGTTACAATTCGGTGATTCCAAAAAACAATCCTAATGTTTTAACCATCGACAGAGTGGAATTGTATAATACTTTAAAAAGAGTATCTGTTTTTTCAAATCCTGCAAGCAACTTAATCAAGTTTGAATTGAAATCAAATGAATTGGTTGTCTCTGCTCAGGATATTGATTTTTCTATTTCGGCAAGAGAGAGATTACAATGCGAATATGAAGGACAAGAACTGGAAATTGGATTTAAATCAGTATTCCTTTTGGAAATTTTATCCAATATCTCCTCCGCTAATGTGATGATAGAATTATCGGATCCAACACGTGCAGGAATTTTCTTACCATACGATAACGAAAATGCTGATGAAGATGTGTTGATGTTGTTAATGCCTATGATGATTAATGCATAAGGATCAAGAAAAAATAAGTTTTTAAAATATTTAAAACCTGACAGAAAGTGATTTTCTGTTAGGTTTTATACTTTTGTAACAATCAAGAAATAATATATCAATGAAGTTAAATTTAAAGAATCCAATCGCATTTATCGATTTGGAAACAACAGGTATTAGTGTTGCGAAAGATCGTATTGTTGAAATTTGTATTGTGAAGGTGAGTCCGAATGGAGCCGAAGAAGTTAAAACTTATCGTGTAAATCCGGAAATGCACATTCCAAAGCAATCAACGGCTATCCACGGAATTAAGGATGAGGATGTGAAAGATGAACCAACTTTTAAGGAGCTGGGAAAAACGATTGCCAAATATTTAGAAGGTTGCGACTTGGCTGGCTATAATTCAAACCGATTTGATTTTCCGCTTTTGGCTGAGGAGTTTTTACGTGCCGATATTGATTTTGATATGAAAAAGAGAAAGTTTGTAGATGTTCAAACGATCTTCCACAAGATGGAACAAAGAACACTTACGGCTGCATATCGATTTTATTGCAATAAGGAATTAGAAGGTGCTCATGGTGCCGAAGCAGATACGGTGGCTACTTACGAGGTGTTGAAATCTCAGTTAGATAAATATGACAAGCTGGAGAATGACATAGATTATCTATCTAAATTCTCTTCACAAAATAAGAATGCTGACTTTGCAGGTTTTATTATTATTGATGAAAATGGGGTGGAGACCTTTAATTTTGGCAAGAATAAAGGAGTGCCCGTAGAAAAGGTGTTGGCAGAGCAGCCAGGATATTACGGTTGGGTGATGAATAGCGATTTTCCTTTATATACTAAGAAAGTGCTTACCGAAATAAAATTACGGGGTTTTAATAAATAGTTCAAGCCAAGTATATTATGAAAATTTTAGCAATTGGAAGAAATTACGCGAATCACGCAAAGGAATTGAACAATCCGGTTCCTGATGAGCCTGTTGTATTCTCTATGCCTGATTCAGCTTTATTAAAGAATAATAATGATTTCTATTATCCTGATTTTTCCAAGGATATTCATCACGAACTGGAAATTGTAGTTAAAATCAATAGAGTAGGAAAAAATATTCCTATTGAGTTTGCTCATCGCTATTACGATGAAATTGGGTTGGGGATTGATTTTACAGCTCGTGATATTCAAGCAGAATGTAAAAAGAAGGGATTACCTTGGGAAAAGGCCAAAGCCTTTGATGGAGCAGCACCTATTAGTAAGTTTGTTTCAAAGAACAGATTTGAGAATATTAATCAGCTTCATTTTAATTTGGATATAAATGGCAAGAGAGTGCAGACTGGAAATAGTAACCAGATGATTTTCCCCATAGATTTTCTGATTTCTTATTTGTCAAAATTTTTTACACTTAAAATTGGCGATATGATATTTACAGGGACACCAGCAGGAGTTGGGCCAGTTCAAATTGGGGATCATTTGGTTGCTGATTTGGAAGATGAGAAATTGTTGGATTTCCATGTGAAATAGCATATATAAAGTATTTATTCTGTATTGGTGAAGTAATACAGTTAATGGTTGGTCGGAGCATTTATGTTACCGACCATTTCTTTTGTAACCTATTGGGAAGTACTAGTTGTCAGTTCGTTATAGTTGTTTTTATGTTTGTTTGTTCGATTCGTTTTTTAGCCGTAGCCGTGGTAGGTATAGAGAAAGTCTTTTAAATCAAGGAAACATGCTTATCTTTGAGGCGATTTACAACTAAAATATTTTTATGGAGTATCAACATTGGGGCAAGTTAATTCGAAGCCGTATTGAGAAGTATGGGGAACGAATTGCAATGCGCTATAAAGATGAGGAGAGCGATAAGTGGGTTGGAGTAAGCTGGAATGAGTTCGGTTTGCAGATTCGTCAGATTTCGAAAGCTCTCATAAAAATGGGTGTCGGTGAAAAGCAAATGGTCGCTATTTTTTCACAAAACATGCCGGAATGGATTACTGCTGATTTGGCTATCATGAGTGTTCGTGGAGTAACCGTTCCTATCTATCCTACTAATTCTACTACGGAAGCTAAATATATTATAGAAGATTCTCAGGCTCAGGTTGTTTTTGTCGGAGAACAAGAGCAGTACGATCGAATCATGGAGCTTCTAAAGGATGTTTCTCATGTGAAAATGGTGGTAGTATTCGATAAGAATACAAAGCTTAGCGATCATGATCGATCAATGTATTGGGATGAGTTTCTGGTGTATGGGAAGAATTCTGGTGTTGGAAATGAATTTGAAGAGCGATTTGAACGTGGAGAATTAGATGACTTAGCTACCTTAATTTATACTTCAGGAACTACTGGAGAACCAAAAGGGGTGATGATAGATCACAATAATATTTCCAGTGTATTGGTTTCTCATGATAAGGAATTAAATGTTTCTCAGGATGACGTTTCTTTAAGTTTCTTGCCGTTAAGTCATGTTTATGAGCGCGGATGGTGTTTCTTTTGTTTTCATCGGGGGATAGAAGTTTATTTCAATCGAGATCCAAAAAAAATTGCAGAAGTAATGAAAGAGGTAAAACCTACTGTAATGTGTACGGTTCCTCGGATTTATGAAAAAATTTATGCTGCAATTCAGGAAAAAAGCAAGCAAGCATTGCCTTTCAAGCAGAACCTGATGAATTGGGCAATTCAACTTGGGCGAAAATATAATAATGAATATAAAAGATTTGAAAAAAGGATTCCCCTCATTCTGAGATTAAAGTTTAAGCTTGCAGATAAACTTGTTTTAAGTAAGCTTAGGAATATTTTTGGCGGTAGAATCAATTTTACACCTTGCGGTGGAGCTCCTCTATCAAGGGATATTATCGAATATTTTCATGCAGTTGGCATTAATATTAAAATGGGCTATGGACTTACCGAGACCATGGCTACAGTTTGTTTGTATGCTGATACGTATATAGATTTTGGAACTACTGGACATACAATTATTGGCACCGAAATTAAGATAGGAGATAATGATGAGATTATGGTGAAAGGACCAGGTGTGATGCGAGGATACTATAAAAAGCCTGAAGCTACCGCTGAGGTTATGAAAGATGGATGGTTTTGCACCGGAGATGCTGGAAAGATTGATGAAAATGGACAATTAGTTATTACGGATCGAATTAAGGATTTAATGAAGACATCCGGAGGGAAATATGTTGCCCCTCAAAAGTTAGAAACGACATTAGTGAACGATCAGTTTATCGAGCAAATTGCAGTAATTGGAGATTGTCAGAAATATGTAACTGCATTGGCTGTTCCTGCTATGGAACCATTACAAAAATATGCATTTCAGCAAAATATCGTTTTTGAATCTATCGAAGAATTACTAAGCAATTCTCAAATTATTGAGTTTTTTGAGAAGCGTTTTGAGGAGTTGCAAAAGGAATTCTCTCGTTTCGAAAAGATTAAGAAATTTACCCTCTTACCTAATGAGTTTAGTATTGAAGCCGGAGAGATCACTTCAACGCTTAAATTAAAGCGAAAAGTAATTCAGGCTAAATATCAACATCTGATAGATAAAATGTATAAAGATTAAGATTTTATTAAATGAATATAGGAAACCACCGAATTAATTTCGGTGGTTTTTTAGTATTAATTCTTTTTAAGGAATCATTATACTTAAATAGTATTAGAAGGTTTTTGTGCAATCATCCCAATCCATGGACTTATCGATTCATATGGTTTCCCTGCCAGATTTGACCAGTAAGCCTTTACAGCAAAGTCATGTGATTCAATCATCTGAATCACTTTTTTAGTGGAGAAATAGTATTTCCAAATATGATGTGTTCTAATTTCTCCGTCCTTATTAATAAGTGTGAATTTATCTAATCGAACTTTTTCTTTTTTGTATTTAAAATGGGATTCAAGCAATAAATGTTCCTTTTCGCTCCAAAAACCATCATCATCGCTGATGTACCAAGCTTGTTTTACATTATTTCCTTTGAAATAATGTTTTGTGAATACATCAAAAATTAAATAACCACCAGGTTTAAGTGCTTTTTTCACCTTTTGTAATATCAAATTGCGATCGGAATGTGAGAGTACACACAAATCACCATAAATTAGGGTGATCACATCAAATGTTGCTTCGTAATCAATATCCAAATAGTTTTGGCAGATATAGTTAATTTGATATCCCGATTCCTCGGCTTGCTTTTGTGCGTAATCAATAGAATTTTGAGATATGTCGATTCCTGTAACATCAAATCCCTGACCGTAAAAATTCTCGCTGTATAAACCTGGGCCACAGCCTAAATCGAGCAATGTGCTTTCTTCGGGAAGATTCAACTGCTGACACAACCAATTCACGCTTTGAACTATAGTATTGTGTTTACGGGAACCTTCGTCGCTCTCATCATCTAAATGAGCATAAAGCAAATGTTCGGAAATGTAAGGATCATTCCAGAAGTTCCCATCATCTTTAGCAAATAGTTTTGGTTTTTTGGTGATTTTTCGGAGCAATGAGAAATCGATATGCCCCTCTGGAGATAATAGTTTCATAGGTATTCGATGTGCTAAATGGTAGTGTTATTTATAAGAATTAATCTGACTGAATTTTATATGGAAAAGTATGATAAGCTATTAAAATCTTAATTAAAGAATTTGCTGCAATTTTACTCTTTTAATTCCTGAAATGCTACTTAAATCGGAAGTGAACTCATGAAGGTCTATGCGCTCCGAAATCTGAACGGTGAGATAGTAGCTAATTTTATTTTCTTCGAAAACATGTTCCAGGTCTATTGTTCGGATTATTACTTTATGTTTTTTTAGTATGGGTGAAAAATCTTCCACTGAAACATTACTATTTTGAGTATAAATATTTAGACGTTTAATAAATTTGCCTGGGAATATTTTTTTTTCAATTGCATCAAGGACAATCAAGGCAATTATAAGAATTGCAGTTCCCAGAATAACTCCCATATACATCCCTGCTCCTATGGCTAAACCAAGAGCTGCAATTACCCATATCGATGCCGCAGTAGTTAATCCTTTAATATTAACACCAAATTTCATGATGGCACCTGCTCCTAAAAAACCAATTCCGGAAACTACTTGTGCTGCAATTCTACCGGGATCGCCATTCTGAAAATTCTGAAATGTTTGGGGAATATAAATGGATAGTAACATTAGTAAAGTAGAACCCAAACAAATTAAGATATGTGTGCGCAAACCTGCAGGCTGCTTATGTCGCTCTCTTTCGATTCCAACCACAAGGCCAATCAGAAAGCTAAACAACAATCTAAATAATATAGTATTGGTATTAATATTTGTTTCTGAAATTAAATGGTTGAAAAAATCCATAGTTTTAATTTTAGTGCTTGCGTTTAATCATCACTTCATACCCTTGCAGCTTATTAAATCCGAGCTTGCGATAGAGATTTAGTGCTGTCAGATTTTCCTGATGTACTTCTAGTTTTATTTGCATTTTTTTATTTTTGGCATAATCTAAGGCTTTCTGCATGAGAAGCATGCCATATCCCCGATGTTGATAGTTGGGATGAATCCCCAAATGGTGCAGGTAAAGTCTTCTGGTATCATTTGTAATCCAGCAAGTTCCAATCAGTTCGTTTGTAACAAGATCTTCTAATACATAAAACTTTCCTCCATAACGAAGACTTTTTTCAAGAACTAAATTGTTGTCACCACGTTTAGATTCCCCCAGCTTTGTTATTGCCCATAAGTCCTCAATGGCTGCGAAATCATGACTATCGTATTCCCTGAGCTTAATTGTATTCATTGGTTTATAATTTTCTTATTGAGTTTACATCCCCGAATCGTCATCTTCTTTTTTAATCACATATATTTGACCTGTTTCGAAACGAATAACCTCTACAGTAGTATCCTTATCGATATATCCATCTTCGGATTTGGCATCGTAAATCTGATCTTCAATAATTACTTTTCCTGATGGTCGGAGTACACTCATCGCTGTTCCTGTTTTTCCGATCATGTTTTTTGCAGTCATGTTAACACCAACATATCCTTCTTCGGAGTTTTCAATTGTATTCAGAGCTAAATGTCCAAGTAGTGAATTGGCTGCAAATAATTTTTTGGTTAAATAAATAGATCCCACCAGGGCAGTAAAAATGGAAAAAACCACAAGTAGAATAGCATTAAATAATGCTTTAATCTGTTGAGGTTCGAAATCAAAAGCTACATTATCTACTAAACTTAAAGTTAAACCGGTGATGATAAGCGTAATGCCGGAAATTCCTGCAATTCCAAATCCGGGAATAACAAATATTTCTAAAGCAAGTAATATTACTCCAGCAGCAAAGAGAAGAATCTCCCAGTTTTCAGCCAAACCTTCCAGATAAAGAGGGGAGAAGTAGAGTACTGCTGCAATTACCGAAGCAAAAATGGGGAATCCAACTCCGGGAGTTTGAAGTTCGAAGTAGATTCCTCCTATGATAATCATGATTAGAAGTCCCTGTAAAATGGGATTGATCATGAAGTCAACGATTCTTTCGATATTAGATGGTTCGTAGTTTTTGATGACATATTCCTTAATTCCTGCCTTTGCTAAAACTTCATCTACAGTATTGGCTATGCCTTCGCAATACCCGTTTCTAATGGCTTCGGCAGGAGTAAAAGTAAGTACTTTCCCAGTGTCAATCACATTTTCAATGTATGTGCGGGGATCAACCATGGCTTCTGCAATAAGAGGATCGCGATGCCATTTCACAATGGTATCCCCATTTTGTATGATGGTGTCCTTTCCATGTGATTCGGCCGTTGCACGCATGGTAGAGCGCATATACGATTGATATTTGTCAGGCATTGCCTGCCCAGTTTGATTTACCACAGTTGCTGCTCCAATATTTGCTCCGGAACGCATATAAATACTATCGCATGCAATGGAAATCAATGCTCCTGCTGAGGCTGCATTGTTGTCGACGAATACGTAAACAGGCTTTTTGCTATTTAAAATGGCTGTACGGATAGAATCTGCTTGTACCACCATACCACCATAAGTATTCATATGAATGAGTATAAGATCTGCATTCCAATCCTGTGCTTCCTGAAATGCATCTTTTGTTTGTCGCCATGCTGCTGGCCCGATTTCTCGCTTAACATCAAATTTAAAAACTTTTGTCTTTGTAGTATCGGTAATAGAATCGGTATTTTGTTTTGCTTGAATACTGATGCTTATAAGAATAGCTAGTAATGGTAAAATTATTTTGCGAATGACATTCATCTTGGTTTATTTATGTAAGTGGATTTTATCGAATATTAAATATTGAATGTTGGTCTGCTTAATTAAGCGACAGAACTAATTGAATTTTGTTATTATCTTTTATGTGTATTCATCCTGTGGTTTCATTACCTAAGATAACAATTAAGTTTTAAGTCTGTTTTCTTTTTCCCAGATTTCATTTACTGCTAAAGTTCCTGCTACAACTGATACAATTGCCGCAAAGCTAGATAAGGAGACTCCACAGAAAGGAACTATAAGGCACAAAGAGAAGACCAAACCGTTTGCGATAACAATTCCTTTATTTGTTCTCATGAACTGTACGCTTTGGCTGATGTTTAGGTTCTTGCGTTCGATGGCATAATCCAGAAAGGAAAATCCATAAAAATAGGCTGAAATAAAAAATAGCATGATTGCAGCAGCCCATCCAATAATTGGAATAAAACTTAAAACAAACATCAATATGGTAAGTACTAATTCAATTAACAGGTTACGAATAGCAATGGTAATTCCTCTTAAAATATCTTTTATTAATTGTCTGAATTTAAAAGGATAAGTTTTTCCAGTTTTCTTTTTTTCAGTTAATTCAGAAAGAATTGAAAAAACCGGAGATAAAATAATGATGATGATATAACCTCCAAAATATGCAAAGATTAAAAAGAATAGGATTTTAAATACAATCCAAATAAAGCCTCCAAGTGTTGCTTTTAAGAATTCAGATCCCCAAAAGCTGGCATTCTCTAGATCTATCCATCCCGATAAAAATAATTGCGCTTGCGCTGCTAAATTTCCAATATAATCCCAACCTATCCAGAATAGAATAATATTAAAAAGAATAGGGAATAGAAAGAACCATGCTAGTTGCTTTCTGAAAATAAATTGCAAGGCTTCGGCATAGGTTCGTAATCCAAAGTTAATATCACGGACGAGCTTCATGTTTGTAATCTTAAGTTAAAATGTGTGTGCGTTAACAAATTTAGTAAATATCTTATATTTCACTTCTTGTTGTTTAACGATTAACTAGCGGGTTTATTAAAAGCTCTTATTAATTCAATGCTTTTATATAACTTTGTACATCTAAATAACCATTATTGACATTTAATTTTTTTGAAATGCAAAGTTTGACAGCAATTTCGCCGATTGATGGGCGATATCGTAACAAAGTTGATGTATTGGGAGAGTATTTTTCGGAGTATGCTTTGGTACGTTACCGAGTGTTAGTTGAAGTAGAATATTTTATTGCTCTTTGCGAGCTTCCACTTCCACAGTTAGAGGATTTTAATCCTGAAGTTTTTACGGATCTTCGAAGTATCTATTTGGATTTTTCGGTGGAAGATGCAAAAAAGGTAAAGGAGATTGAAAGTGTTACTAACCACGACGTAAAAGCCGTAGAGTATTTCATTAAGGAGAAATTTGATGCATTAGATCTTCAGAGATACAAAGAATTTATTCACTTTGGATTGACTTCCCAAGATATTAATAATACTGCCACACCTTATTCTTTGAGGGATGCAGTTCATGATGTGTATTATCCTCTATTGGATGAGTTGATCGCAAAATTGGAAAGTCTTGCAGAAGATTGGAAAGAGATTTCAATGTTGGCGAGAACACATGGTCAACCTGCGTCTCCAACCCGATTGGGGAAAGAAATTAAAGTGTATGTATATCGTCTCAAAAAACAATTAGATCTATTAAAGAGTGTTCCTTGCTCAGCAAAATTTGGTGGTGCAACTGGTAACTTTAATGCTCATTTTGTGGCTTATCCAAGCATCGATTGGAAATGGTTTGGAAATCATTTTGTGAACGATATCCTAAAATTGGAGAGAGAAGAGTTTACTACTCAGATTTCCAATTATGACAATATGGGAGCAATCTTTGATAATTTGAAACGGATTAATACTATTTTAATTGATTTGAATCGTGATTTTTGGACATATATATCCATGAATTATTTCAAACAAAGAATTAAAGAGGGGGAAGTTGGCTCGTCTGCTATGCCTCATAAGGTAAATCCAATTGATTTTGAAAATTCTGAAGGTAATTTAGGTTTGGCAAATGCCATTTTTGAACATTTGTCAGCAAAATTACCAATATCAAGATTACAGCGCGATTTAACAGATTCTACAGTACTTAGAAATATTGGAGTTCCTTTTGCTCATACAACCATAGCCTTTAAATCTTTATTAAAAGGATTGGATAAACTAATTATTGCAAAAGAGGCTTTTGAGGCAGATTTGGAAGCTAATTGGGCCGTGGTAGCCGAAGCCGTTCAAACTATTCTTCGTCGCGAAGGTTATCCAAATCCATACGAGGCATTGAAAGCCTTAACCAGAACCAATGCGAAGATTACCAAAGAAAGTATTGCTGAATTTATCGACACCCTGGAAGTGGATGCTGAATTAAAGGCTCATTTAAAGACTATTAGTCCTGCTAATTATACCGGGATCTAAGATATTAATAATTGTTAATGCTTTGTTTTTAGGCTGTAAGAGTTGTACTTTTACAGCCTATTTTATGGGAGTAATTTCTATATCTCTCTTATTTATTTTTATCACTCATTTTATTTTAATGAAAGATTTTTTTAGCATTTTAAGGCGATTTTTGCCTCCATATAAAGGTGATTTGATTATGAGTTTTGTTTATAATCTTCTTGCCGCTGTTTTTGGTGTATTTTCCTTTGTTATGATGCAACCTGTTTTGGAGATACTGTTTAGTATTGCTAAACCTGTGCATGAAATGGTAGCTTGGGAGGCAAGCGTTGCTAGTCTGAAACACAATTTCTATTATTATACTACTCAATTAAAGGCTGATTATGGTGCTGATTCAGCATTAATATTTGTAGGTGTTGTATTGGTGTTAGCTGTACTTTTTAAGGTTGCCTTTACCTATTTGGGATCCTATCACAGTGTGGGAATACGTAATGGTGTAGTACGTGATTTGAGAGAGCAGATATATCGAAAAATTGTTGCGCTTCCTATTCCTTTCTTTACCGAGGAGAAAAAGGGAGATATTATTGCCCGTTCTACTGGTGATGTTCAGGAAGTGGAGAATTCTATCATGAATTCTCTGGATATGTTCTTGAAGAATCCAGTGATTATTATTGTTTCATTGGTAACCATGATAATCATGAGCCCGAAGATGACAATTTTTGTATTTATTTTATTACCAATTGCTGGTGCAATTATAGGACGTATCGGACGAACTTTAAAGAAAACTTCGCGACTTGGGCAGGATAAAATGGGTGACTTGCTTTCTACCATTGAAGAAACACTTTCCGGTTTGCGAATTATCAAAGCTTTTACTGCCGAAGAAAGCGTAAATAATCGTTTTGATGGAGAGAATAATGATTACAGAAGAATCATGAATAGCCTGATGCGAAGAAGAGTATTGGCGCATCCGGTAAGTGAGTTTCTTGGAACATTGGTAATTGTAATTGTCCTTTGGTATGGCGGACGTTTAATTCTGAATGGAGAAGGTGGTATGAACGGAGCCGGATTTATTGCTTATTTGGTAGTTTTTTATTCCATTATTAATCCTGCAAAAGCATTTTCAAAGGCTTTTTACAGTATTCAGAAGGGTTTGGCAGCAATGGATAGAATCGATCAGATTTTAGAAGCAGAATCTACCATAGTTGAAAAAGAAGATGCTGAATCTATATCTCAATTTAATGAGTCTATAGAGTATCGAAGTGTTTCTTTTTCCTACAACGATGACAGAAAAGTATTAAAAGATATTCAACTGGAAATACCGAAAGGAAAGACTGTTGCATTGGTTGGTCAATCGGGTTCTGGAAAAACAACTTTTGTGGATTTACTACCTCGATTTTATGATGTGAATGAGGGGGGAATATACCTGGATGGAAAGGATATTCGGGATTATAAAATTGCAGAAATGCGTAACCTGATGGGGAATGTAAATCAGGAATCTATTCTGTTTAATGATACAATTTTTAATAATATCGCATTTGGTATGTCTGAGGCAAACATTGAAGAGGTTATTGCTGCTGCTAAAATTGCGAATGCACATGATTTTATTTCAGCTAGTGAGAATGGCTATTATACTAATATTGGAGATCGTGGAAGTAAATTGTCTGGAGGTCAAAGGCAACGTTTGAGTATTGCACGGGCAGTATTGAAAAATCCACCCATAATGATATTGGATGAAGCAACTTCAGCTTTGGATACAGAATCGGAAAGACTGGTGCAGGATGCTTTGGATAAGTTAATGCAAAATAGAACTTCTATTGTCATCGCACACCGATTATCAACGGTGAAAAATGCTGATTTAATTTGTGTGTTTAGGGATGGGGAGATTGTGGAACGTGGAAAACATGCGGATTTAATAGAGAAGAACGGATCCTATAAAAAGCTTTACGATATGCAGTTGTTATAGTGTTTCTATTTTATATATTTCTGATCAATAAAGGGAACAAAATATTGTCACTTTTTTTCGACATGCTTCGTACAAAGTCTTTGATGATGAATACTTAGTACTTAAGATTTGAAGTTATGTCGAATACCGTCAGATCAACTCAAGTCATGGAAAAGAAAAAAAAGATTTCCAACTAAGAAATCGAAAAGAGAAATCCCTAAAAACCTACTTAGAGATGGGATTGTGGAAATGGATGTAAATGAGAAGTATTATCTAAGAGATTAAGAAATTTTATTGATGAAAAAAATGGGAAAAGCTGTTCTTCAGAAGTGGTTTTTCCCATTTTTATTTATACCAAAATAAAAAACCTTTCGAAATAAATCGAAAGGTTTGAAGCACGGGAGGAGAGACTCGAACTCCCGACACCTGGTTTTGGAGACCAGTGCTCTACCAACTGAGCTACACCCGTGTATTTACGGCATTTGTAATAGTATGCCTAACTAAAAGTCTGCGACAAAAGTAGAATATTTTTCTTTATCTGCAAGTGCTTTTATCTAGTTAAAATAGAATTTTATGATTTCTATTTTCTTTTTATTTTGCACTATACTAGAGATGAGTTATTTGTATTTTGGAAAGAATTGATAATATGTACAAATAATTTTAAGCGAATTTTTTAAAAATGTGGTAAATTATATGGAAAGCTTAAGTACTTAGATTTTTTGTCACAAAACAAGCATGCAACCTAAAATAAAAAACACATGAAAAATACAAAAAAAGAGTATTCGAATGGGGAAGTCACTGTAGTGTATGACTCCGAATTATGCATTCATTCCGGTGTTTGTGCTAAAGGATTACCTCAGGTATTTCAACCGGGAAGCCGACCATGGGTGAAGTCACAAGGTGCAAGTACCGAAGAAATTATTAAGCAAATTCAAAGATGTCCTTCCCGTGCATTGACTTTTTACATGAATAGCCCTGATGTGGGAGATGCCGATAAAGGACCTATTAAAGCATTGGAAACCGGAAGGAAGGTAGAAGTGTTGGAAAACGGACCTTTAATGGTAGAAGGACCAATTACTTTGTTACGCTCAAATGGTAAAAGAGAAGTAGTAAAGGAGGCATGTTATTTTTGCCGTTGTGGTGCTTCCAAGAATAAACCTTATTGCGATGGTTCGCATCAGGAGATTGGATTTAAGCAATAAAAAAATGGGGTTTTTAAACCCCATTTAAATTGTCAATTATTTGAATTTATTTTCTTTGTATTTAATGATCTGAGCTCTTAAGGCTTCGGCTACCAAATCTGTTGCTTCTTCAAATGTTTTGCTTTGTTTTTTAGCAAAAAGTTCAGATCCTGGAACTTTCACTTTTACTTCAACTACTTTATTTTCTCTATTACTTGCTTTGTCAACATTTAATTTCACATCATAAGTAGTGATTTTGCTTTCTAATTTCTCTAGTTTTCTTAATTTTTGGTTAATGAATTCTTCTAACTTGCTATCAGCTTTAAAACCTACGGATTGCATTTTCATGTTCATCACAATTCCTCCTATATTTAATATGCACGCAAATGCATAAGTGAATATTCTTTTCTTAAAACTCAATTTCTACTTTAACGCGCATTGACCGTTTTAATCGTTCTTGTAGATTAATATTTCTACCTTGAAATTACGCAAAATTTCTAAGCTTTTGAAATGGAAATTGTGATTTTAAAAGACTTTAACATTCTTTTTTATTAATCAGTTCAGAATAAGGGTAATAAATTTTGTTGAATTTGCAGAAAGGGAGCTGGAATAGAAAAAATCGCGCTTATTATATTAGGCGAGATGATAGCTAAATATTATAGGAGTAACCCATAATATATCTATTAACTTGAGTTCGATTTACAATATGGCAACAGTTTGAGCTGATTTGGAGTAGAAATTTTGACAAATTTATGCAGGAATATCGGGATGTTTCAAGGGAATTTGGTATTCATTTTAATGGAAATGATAAATATCATATTTTTTTGTAATGGGTATATGTAAATTAGTTTTTGTTTAATTTAAATTTCATATTTATGCAGAAAAATTTGTTCGATTTAGTTCTAACTGCTGAGGAGCAAACTCAAATTAATGATGCTCTTAAGGTGCTTGATGATGTATTGCTACCAAAATTACAGGTTCTCACCGAAGGGAAGAGAGACCTTTTGATTATGGGCGATAAATCGATAGGTTTTGTTGATAAAGCTCACGAAGTAGCACGTCAGGAAACTGATTTGTTAGGTAGTTTTATTGATCTGGAGGCATTCGATCATGATGTGCTGGCAATTGGTAGTCTGCGATCCATCGAATTCAAGTTGACTCAACTTCATTCAGCAGTTGAAGATTCATTCGCAGTGGCAGGGAGCGAAGCTTACAATGCATCATTAATGGTGTATAGTTTGATGAAAAATGCTGCCAAAATGGGACATCCGGGAGCAAAGGATAAAGTTGACGAGATGTCGGCTCGTTTCCCCGGACGCAGCAAAAAGAAAACAGACGAGTAAACCCGTCTGTTTGATCATGTGAAATGAAAAGGGTACCACTGCACGGTATCCTTTTCTCTTTGCACAATATCTGTAAAACAGTTTGTTTTTCCAAACAATTGCTTCTTCCTTACCTATTCCTGTTTCTTGATTAATTCAATGATTAACAAGGATCGCATATTATCCAAATGGAAACAGGATTTTCTGTAATAATTGAATGAATCTTATGATATGGAGTAGTGTATAGAATAATGATATCAGGCACGTGTTCTTTTCTATCGTAACCATGCTAAGACAAGTTGGCAACCTATGGCTTACTATTGCCTGCAAACTGTTTGATGAAATTTATCTCCATCTTTCTATTTAGGAATCCGACAATGATATATTGCATTAGGAAATTACTATTATAAAGTTCTACAATGCTATTATTGATAGAATTGTTTCTATGCACGATTAGCAGATTGCCCGCAGGCATAGAAAATTTCCTGTGCATACACATGAAATTTTCTGTACTCCAATTGGAACTTGCCTATAATCGATTGGAAATTGCTATTGCCTGATAGAAACTTTTCTGTTGGCGATAGAAACATTTCTATGTGATGATATCTGTTTTGATATCGGGGATAGCAATTTGCTATATTTCCATGGGAACAGTCCGGCTGTTGATAGCAATGATGAAGGGAAAGCCAGATCATTTTCATCGAACTCCGGGTTCTAAGCTAGTTCCTTTACAAACTTCAGTTTATTTGCAGAAGTATGCCTAATATATAGTGTTCTACTACTGTTCATTCTATTAATGATCTGCTTAGATCCTTCCCTCAGGGAAAGAATAGACTATGTAAGTTAACCAACTGATAAATTTCTGGACAGAAAATAGTTCTAACAGGTTTTTTAGTAGCCTTTTTTTTGTTTCGTTTTCGTTAATCAAATCAAGATTTTTGAGGATCACAAGGAAATTAAAATTGTAATCTTTTTTTATTGGTACTTCTAATATTCATTGGTATCAATTTGTGATGGAAGGTTTGTTGATGGAAATTTCTAATAAAATATTTTTTTGAACAAGATTTATCCTATAACTCTGATTTTGAGCAGGTAGTTTTATTTATCAGCTAAATTTAACAAATTCCTTTAATTATTATCTATAAAAAATGAGTGATATTTAACAATGTGAAAAGAAAAATTATAACTTAGTAGGTGTTTTATGAAAACTATTGCAAAACCCTATGGCAAAAAAGAAAAACCCCCAAAAGATACAAAGCCTAAGTAAGCCTTTGAAAAGAAAGGAACGTGTTAAAATTTTTGAGAAGACGATGTATGAGTTTCTTAGGCAAATAAGACCATCCTGTAAAGGAATTCATTTTAGTCGGGATGAAATTCTGTTTATGTATTTATATCGTTATAGAATACCTAACCCCATAGCTACAGAAGGAAAAATGATATGTAATAAGGAATTGAATGAAATGGGACATTTGATTCATCAAAAGCTTCGTGAGCCCATTTTGCAACACGAAGGTCGTTGGTATAGTATTCTCGAATTGAATCTGCTATTTTGCTATTTTCAAAATATGAATCGGCGCAAGACTAAGCCTGAACGTAGATATGAATTATGGCAATACCTTGGTACTTCCAGTAAAATAGATATTGGTCTTGATAAAATAATAGACTATTTCATTTTGTTATTATATAAAACTTGTGTTGCTGCAAGTAATTTGCGCTCTAAGGTGTATCTTTTGAAGATATGTTCAAGTTATATAGATCGCAAAAATCCAGGTATGGAGTTTACTACAAAACTGGATGTTCGGTATGCCATTAGTAAAAAGATAAAAATAGATGGTAATTCAAGACTGGTTTATAGATTGATCCTACCTGAATTAAATTCTCCATGGTATGTAGATTTTGATGTGTCGGAATTTGATGAGAAAGATACAGGCGGAAAACATTTCCTACCTGTTTATATACAATCACATGCTCTGGACCGATTGAAGGAACGTCTTGATCTGTTGGATGAGGAGGCATTGAATTATAGTTTATATAGTAATATCGAGCATTTCCCACATTTTTATGATGTTGGTGAATATATTCTGATTCCATTTAATTTGTTTGGTTGTAAAATCGGATACTTTGCTTGTAAAATTGTGAATGGCTGTTTTATAATTAGAACTTTCCTTTTTATAACGCACTCGAAAACCCCGGAAGGGGACAAGTTAAAGGATATCTGCGGGTTGGGTTGGAATGATATACCCTATTGGAAAATTGACCGTTTGAGTACCTTCATGAATGTTGATAAGGAGCAATATCCTCATTTGTCGGCTCTGTTTGAGGAGGCTGGATGTGGCCATGTGTTCAAGTTACACAATGAAAAATTTACTGCGGAAGCTATGCAAACTGCCAATCTGGATGGTTTAAAAGAATTTATTAGAAAAGGGCAGGAGCTGGTTGAGGAAGAAATATTATAAAAAGAATAGCAGGAAATATTACGCTTCCTGCTATTCGGCATTGTTAACTATATTGAACTAATCTAACTAATTTTTAAGGGTAATGCTTGTGGATTATACTTTTTGAGAATCGCATCCCCCATAGATATTATAAGTGCCAGCTTTGAGCAGGAAGGTTCCATCCTGGCAAGGTTTTTTATAAGTCTTATTTTATTTTAAAGGTTATTGTTTTTTTGATGTCTAAAGAGGAAAAACCTATCATCAGTTTAAACTGACCTGCTTCTAGTTTCCAGTCCATAGTAGATTCGTTAAAAAAGGAAAGTTGTTGTACTGGAATTTTTAAGGTAAGCTTTTCTGATTCCCCAGGATTTAGCATCACTTTTTTAAAAGCTTTTAACTCTTTCAAAGGTCTCAAAACAGAAGCTTTTACATCATTTATATAAATTTGAATTACTTCCGCACCTTTTACCTTGCCTGTGTTTTGAATTTCACAGGATATCTGTATTGTATCTCCTTTTTGATAGGAATCCTGATCTGTTTTTGCATCGGTTAAGTGGAAGGAAGTATAAGATAAGCCGTATCCAAAGGCATATAATGGTTTGATTTTTTTTGTGTCGAACCAGCGATATCCAACCAATATATCTTCCTTGTATTCTTGATTTATTCCATCACCAGGATAGGAAATATTACCAAAGGAATGAGCTGCATTGTCTTCGAGTTTTACAGGAAACGAAAAGGGTAATTTACCCGATGGATTCACATCTCCGGAAATTACATCAGCAATGGCGTGTCCGGCTTCACTTCCCAAATACCATGCTTGCATAATTGCTTTCACTTTATTAACCCAAGGCATTGCTACTGCATTACCGCTTATTAGAATCAGTCCGGTGTTCTTATTCACTTTTAGAATATCTTGTAGTAATTCGTCCTGGCCGAAAGGAAGCGAAAACTGTTTGCGATCGTCGCCTTCACAATCCTGATTGTGATTTTTGTTTAAACCACCAATAAACAGAACCATATCGGCCTTTGCAGCAGCATTGATGGCAGCTATTCTTAAAGAATCTGCATTAAGTTTCGATGGTATTGCATTTCCATAGATGGCAGGACCTGAGGCGTAGCCAGGCGAATAGGTGATGTTGGCATTTTTGAATCGTTGTTGAATGCCTTCCAATGGAGCTATTTCATGAATTGTTTTCAGTTCGGAAGATCCTCCACCAAGAGTCATCATGCGAGTGGCATTCTCTCCAATCACAGCAATGGTTTGTACCTTTTCGGGATCAATGGGGAAGAATGCTTTTTTATTCTTTAGCAAGACAATTCCTTCTGTTGCTACTTTACGAGCCACATCGAAATGAGCCTGACTGTTCATACTACCCAGTGGCTTTGAAGGATTCATATTGGTTCGGAACATCAATCGAAGTATGCGCCTTACTTTATCATTTACAACAGATTCATCTATTTTGTGATTTTTTAATTCTTGTAAAAATGGCTTTGCCAGATAATAATCGTCGTAAGCATTTTTCGAAGAAGAAGTAAGACCATCGGTTCCGGTTCCCATTTCAATATCAAGACCATTTAATGCAGCTTTCCGGGTATTATGCGTTGCACCCCAATCGGAGATTACCACTCCGTCAAAAGCCCAATCTTCTTTAAGTATCTTATTCAGCAAAAAGTCATTCTGACTACTATATTGGCCTCTTACTTTATTGTAGGCACTCATAATAGACCAGACTTTGGCTTCCTTTACTGCGGCTTTAAAAGCAGGAAGATATATTTCATATAGGGCTCTATCGCTCAATTTTACATTAATATGATCGCGCCAATGTTCCTGATTGTTTAAAGCATAATGTTTAACACATGCAGCTACACCATTTTCTTGAACACCTTTGATGTAGGGCACAACCATTTTAGATGCTAAATAGGGATCTTCTCCCATATATTCAAAATTACGACCATTGAGTGGTGTGCGATAAATATTAACTCCAGGTCCCAGTAAAACATTTTTCTTGCGATATCGTGCTTCTTGCCCGATAGCAAGTCCGTACTGGTGAGATAATTCGGGATTAAAGGTTGCTGCTAAACAGGTTAATGCAGGGAATGCAGTACAGGAATCATTGGTCCATCCGGCATGACTCCAGTCGTCCCAACTTATTTCAGCTCTCACTCCGTGTGGTCCATCCGACATCCAAATCTCTGGGATTCCCAATCGGGCAACTCCCGGAGAACTGAATTTTGATTGTGCATGGCAAAGGGATACTTTTTCTGCTAAGCTAAGCTGCTTTATAATTGCTTCAATCTTCTTATTCATCGAATTGTTGATTGTTTGAGCAAATATTTGAGTGCTGTATGCCAGGAGTATTATGAAGGAGTTAAGAATTAATTTTTTCATTGGTTTAAGCTTAATTTTGGTTGAAGGTTGTATGGTAAAGTAAAAATGAAAAGATTAAAGGTAGAGGTATTTTCCAATGTTACACTTATTTTCCATCCTTAAGGATTTAGAAAAGACTACCCCATTTCAGGGTAGTCTTTCGCATTATATAAATTGTAATATTACAGTTTAGTAACCAGGATTCTGATCAGCGTCAGAAATTTGGTTATTACCAATAATCTCATTTTGAGGAATTGGAAATAGCTCATTTTTGTTGGCCTGGTATCCTAAACTTCCCATTTCCTGAGAAGCTAAATCCCAACGAACCAAATCCCAATATCTTGAACCTTCAAAAGCTAATTCCAGCTCTCTCTCGGTTACAATAGCCTGGAAAATGTCTGCAGAAGCAGAGATGTCGGCTAATTTAGCACGAGATCTAACCTTATTTAATTCGATAAGTGCTTTTCCATCTTCATTGTTAAAATGATAAGCTTCGGCAGCCATTAACAATACATCAGCATAACGCATTAAACGCCAGTTGGTGGTGTAATTTAATTCAGGAATACCTGTAGTGCTGGTTTCTGCTATTCTTGTAGCATATTTTAAACGCATGAATCCTTCGTAATCGTGAGCGTTAGGATCCTTGATTACTCCTCCTGTAGCTTCAAAATCAGCAGCAGAAATTACGGTTGCAGAACCACGTTCGGTATCGCCAGCAGCTATAAATGTTTGTCCAATTTTTGCAGAAGGCATATTGAATCCCCAGCCATTAATTACGTTTAGGCTAGAACCACTAAGGTCGAATAAATCGCCACGAGGGCCTTGTAATTGAGCTTCGATATTACTCTCATTTCCGCCACCCCAAGGGAATGTTCCCCAATCGTAAGCTTCTTTTGAAGTATAAGAAATCTCGAATAAAGATTCAATTCCGAATTCAGATTCCTTGTTCCATACATCTGCGAAGTTAGGCTCTAAATCATATTCATTACTGCTAATTACAGCAGCCAATTGAGTTGCAGCTTCAGCATATTTCTTCTGATACAGATATGCTTTTCCAAGGTAAGCTTGAGCAGTTCCTTTAGATACACGGTATCTGTCGGCTGCGCTATATTCACTTTTCAATGGAAGATCAGCAATTGCTTCTGTAAAATCTTTTTCGATTTGAGCATATACTTCTGCCGCGGTAGATCGTGGCAAATGATACTCCGATTCATCGGTTGGATTAACAGTCATCAATGGAACACCACCAAAAAGAGTTACCAATTCGAAGTAATTATAAGCTCGTAATGCTTTGGCTTCGGCTATTAATGCTTTCTTGCCTTCAGTATCAGGTTCCACCTTATTAATTACGGTATTGGCAGAACTAATTGCTTTGTAAAAATTACTCCAGATTAATACCAATTTATCGTTATCAGTCTGAATGGTAAAATCATCAATATTCTGATATCCGGTTTGGTCTCCTTCTGATGATCCTGCCATACAATCGTCAGCAGGTAGATTTTTAATAAAGTAAACACTTGCCCAGCTTCCGCTTGAATAGTTGTTTTGCATAGCGTTATAGATACCTACAACAGCAGTTTTTACTTCATCAGTAGTTTTTAAATAGGTTTCACTAGTTAATCTACCAGTGGGATCCACATTTAAAAAGTCGTCTTCGTTACAGGAAACTACGCTTAGTGTAGCCGCCAGAACGATCATGTATTTATATAATTTTGTATATTTCATTACTTAATAATTTTTGATTAGAAATTAACAGAGAATCCAAAAATTACTTTACCTGCAATAGGATAAATTCCACGGTCAACACCCTGGCGACTATCTCCGCTACTACCTGCTTCAGGATCCAGACCTTTATAACCTGTGAAGGTGAAGAAGTCATCCATGGAAACAAATACTCTGGCATTATCAAAACCAATTTTTTGTAGTGTTGATTTAGGAAGAGTATATCCTAATTGGATTTGTTTGATACGTAAATAGGATCCATCAGAAACCATCAAGTCGCTACGATAAACGAAATCGCTGGTATTGTTTGCTGCTGGTCTGCTTGCGTTCGTATTTGTTGGAGTCCAACGGTTATCGTACATGAATTTTGGTTTGTTAGAGAATGGTCTGTCTGAACGAAACCAACCCATAAATACGTCATTTCCTTGAGATCCCTGAAGGAATAAATTCAAATCAAATCCTTTGTATTTGGCGTTAAATGTAGCACCATACATGAAATCTGCATGAGGATCTCCAATGTAAGTTTGATCGGCAGCTGTAATTTCACCGTCTTTATTTACATCTACAACAATAGGATCTCCGGTTGCTTTATCAATTCCATTGGTTTTGTATCCTTTGAAATACCAGATTGGATATCCTTCTTCGAACCATGTTAGGTTGTAACCTCTCAAGTTATCACCACTTACAGGAACATCAACAGCCAAATTAGTTACCTCATTGTCTTGGGTAGATAAATTAACATTGACACTATATTTGAATGCTTTATCGTTGTTACGATATCCTAATTCAAAATCGAAACCTTTATTGGTTACATCACCACCATTAACAAATGGATATTCATTACCCACTGAAAGAGGTCCTGTTCCATTCACGATTAGGTCTTTGGTTACTTTGTGATAGTAATCCATGGAAAAGTTTAGTTTTCCAGAGAAAGCTCTTAAATCAAGACCAAGGTCTAGTTGCTCTGTTTTTTCCCATCTTAAGTCTTTGTTAATCAACTTATCGATTTCTGCTCCCGATTGGTAAGAATCGCTGGCATCTGGATATTGAATTCCTGAGAAAACCCAAAATTCCTGATCTTCGTTTCCGGGAAGGTTGGCTTTACTACCATTTTGTCCCCAACTACCGCGAAGTTTTACATACTCTAATCCTTTAATATTAAAGAAGTTTTCTTGTGAAAGTATCCATCCTGCTGATAAAGCCGGGAAGATAGCGGAACGATTATTTGTTGGAAATACACTAGCAGCATCACGTCTAAGGGAAGCTTCCATCATGTATTTACTCTTATAGCTATAAGACAAACGACCAAATACAGAGGTCATAGTTTGGTTGGTAAAAGCACCACCAACTTTATCAAATTCGCTTGAAGTAGTAAAATCCTGATATGCATATTGATCTCCTTCTGCAATAAGTGGCCCAGAGTGCATATAGAAATTTGGTGCCTGATACTCTTCAGCAGAATAACCAGCCAAAACAGTAAAGTCATGATCTCCAATAGTTGTATTATAAGAAGCGAAATTCTCCCACAACCAAGTGTACCATTTGTTTACATTATCATCAACGGTAGTCATTGTATTCTGACGCTCGCTAGAGAAATAGTATTCTGGAGTCCAGAAATGATTGGTTTGATAAGTTAAATCCAAACCAATTCTGGAAGTAAAAGCAAGACCTTTGATAGGTTTAATCGTTGCATATGCAGTTCCTAAAATCTTATCTTGAGTAATCTTGTTATGGTAGCTTTGCAATAAAGCCAAGGGATTTACAATCTCACCAGTTGCATATTGTGCAAGGCCATAATATCTGCCGTTGCCATTTTGCAATAATGTTTTTCCACCGTCTAATAAAGATTGAACATTGGCAGGAGTACCGTCGTAGGTTACCGGAGTTAATGGATCAATCAATAAACTAGTGTTTACAACACTACCATACTCATCATCTTCACCAATATATTTTTGATTGGAATGAGAAAAACTAAAGTTGTCACCAACTTCCAGCCATTCTTTTACATCGCTCTTGGCATTGATACGGGCAGTAACACGCTCATATTTGGCTTTGTCGTCGCCAACAATACCATTTTGAGAGAAGTAAGAACCCGAAATCATATAAGTAGATTTCTCAGATCCGCCAGAAAAGCTTAAGTGATGCTTTTGCATTGGCGCAACTTCAAATACTTTGTTTAACCAATCGGTATCAGTACCATTTTGATTAACGGTACCAGCACCTGATTCTTCCATCCATTGCTTGTATTCACTGGCATTCATTAAATCCATATTGCTACGTGAACTTTGTAAGCCATATTGGAAATCGTAAGAGATTTTGCCAGCTCCTGATTTTCCTGATTTGGTAGTGATGATGATAACACCGTTGGCTCCTTCAGTACCATAAATAGCGGCAGAAGCAGCATCTTTTAATACCTCCATAGATTCGATATCCGATGGATCGATATTATTAATGTCGCCAGTCTTCATTCCATCAACAATAAAAAGAGGATTGGAATTTCCATTAGAGTTTACTCCGCGGATTCTTATTTTAGCACCTGCTCCTGGTGAACCAGAATTGGATAAAACAGATACTCCAGCAGTTTTACCTTGAATGGCCTGATCAGCTCTTGAGGAAGGAATACTTTGCAATTCTTCAGATTTTATACTGGAGATAGATCCGGTATTCAAACTCTTTTTTTGCACACCATATCCTACAACAACAACTTCGTCCATGCTCAAAGCATCTTCTGACATTGTTACGTTCATATTGGTTTTATCACCTACTAAAATTTCCTGAGTAGTATAACCAATAAAGCTAAATACGATAACGTTTTCAGACTTAGCCATTAAAGTGAATTTTCCATCGATATCCGATACGGTTCCAATGGTAGTTCCTTTTATCGAAATATTTACTCCTGGTATTCCTGTACCAGTTGCATCATTCACGATACCAGATATTTCTTTATCCGGATTTTGTCCAAATACCATGGCAATATTTAATAGTGCCATAAGCAAAATCATAGCAGGCTTTAATAGCCATCTGCTCTTTTTTTGCATCCCTCTATCTTCATTTGAAAGGGGAGTCCTTGAGGTTTCTGATTTTTTCATAAATTTGAATTGATTCATTAGCGTTAATTTGTTATGAATTTCGTGCCGGGAAGACAGGGCCAACAGATCTTTCCGGCACTTTTTATTGAGTTTAATTTTTAATGTTTTCAGAGGCATCAACTGATGAGGTTAAAAAAACAAAAGGTGCATTCCAGTTGATTGCAATTTCGTTGGTTGAATAACTACATTGCATATCTTCATAGGATTTAGCAGGGTATTCAGATCGGGTGACATTTGTACCACAATCGTCAGGTACAATAAGATTTGGACCACCAACTAATAAACCTGGAATTGGTTCTGCAACCTTATCTGATGCAGATATTCGGTGGTGAATATTTCGAGGACTTTTTGCTCCAAAACCGGTAACAAAACAGTATCCGGTTGCATTACGTCCCAATAGATAGTCAAGGCTTTCCTGAGCAGCATCAGCATATTTAGCCTTGTGAGTCAGATGATAGGCAATCATTTTTAACATACCTTGATTGGCAAAATCGGAGTTGCTGCCCCAGTTAAAATCATCAATGGCAATGCGAAGTGGTGATTTGTTCTCCTTTACCAGTAATTGATTGATGTAATCTAAGAATTTGGTTTTAATGGAATCTGATTCTGCATTGTTACCATTAAGCAACAATGAAATTGCACCTAGGGTATTTACTTTGTTCCAAGTTGGCGTATTGATATCCATATTATTGTCTTGAATGCTTTTTTCATACTCCAAGCTTTGGGTGGCAATCATTAATTCTGATGCGGCCCAGAACCATTCGTCATTCAGATTCTGATCGCCATATTCACCAGTACTTATGTCTTTCGGTTGTAAATAATACTGATCTGGATTTTTCTTTGCCCATTTCCACGCTTTTTGTGCTTGCATTAAGCAGGAGTCTGCTAAATCTGGTAATTCATTTGAGAATTCACGTAATATTAGGGAGGAGTAGGCCATTGTTGCTGCAAAATCGAGTGCAGCCGCTGTGCTTTTTTGTACTACATAGCGTTTGTTGGTAGCCTTTTTTGGCATTACAAATCCTTCGAAGGATTTGGTGCTTAATTTGTGATACACGCCACCATCATTGGGATCCTGCATGCTCATCATCCAACGCAAGTTGTATAAGGCTTCGTTGATGATGTCTGGAATTTTATCATTTGATTCCGGAATATTAAGATCCAGATTTTTAAAATAACATGGATTTACCTGGTAGGCTAGTAGTAATGTATAAGTTGATATGCTACTATTTACGATGTATTTGTTGTAATCACCTGCATCGTACCAACCTTTGGGAGAACTAATTATTGTTCCCTCGGGACGTTGCTTACTAGCTGCAGAGGCATGTACATAAACTATTGTATCGGGATGACCTGCACTTCTGGACCATTTCCCTGCATATTTAGCTTGCATTGGCATTCCGGACCGATTGAAATAAAATGATTTCAATGCTTGTTTGGCTATTTCAGAATAAGGATGAGCTTTTATTTGCATTGGATGTGAATAAATACTGTCCTTGATTCGAATAAAGTACTTTCCGGGTTTTATTAGTTCCGAGAAATTGATTTGCTGAACTGAATCGCCGGATTGTGCAGCATATTTTACTGGTGATGTCGCTTTTTTTAATACTGTTTTTCCATTCTCATCAAGAATACTAAATTGCTTAGAGTTGGAGCGTATCAGGGCAATTTTAGGTACATTTGGTGCATAGGCAATCTGATTTAAAAGGATGAAGTCCTGATTAGAGGAGTTTTCCTTATCGTTAAATTTATTAGCACAAGCGCTTATCATCACGAAGATGATTACTACAAATGAATACCTAAAAAAGCCTTTTTGATACATTGTTATAAACATTTACTAACCAAGAACTATTTCTATTTTATATGTCCCTGATGATTGGATCGGGATGATATTATTCTCTAATATATTTCCATCTATACTTATGGATTGAACACCTTTATTTTTATTATTTGGGTTGGTGACATGGATCTGATAAGTGGCATCTCTAAAGCGTCGCGTTATCTCAAAATCTTTCCAGTCTTTTGGAATACATGGATTAATTTTCAATCCGTCGTAATCTGGTTGAATTCCCAGTATGTGTTGTGAAATGGTAAAGAAATTCCACGCAGCAGTTCCTGTTAACCAGCTGTTTTTGCCTTCTCCAGGTGTGAATGAATCTTTTCCTGCCACCATTTGGCAATATACATAAGGTTCTACCCGGTGTAAATCACTTATTTCTTCGAGGTATGCGGGACATATCTTGCGGAAGTATTCCCAAGCCTGATCACCGCGACCTAAAATGGTTTCGCCAATAATAACCCAAGGATTGTTGTGGCAAAATATTCCTGCATTCTCTTTATATCCGGCAGGATAAGTGGATATTTCTCCATATTCAATTTTGTATTCGGTAAATGCAGGGTTGTTTAGAACAATACCGTAAGGAGAATCGAGTCTTTCTTTTACGCTGTTGAGTGATTTTTCAACCAATCCTTCCTTTAGTCCGATTTCAGCCATGGAACACCAGCCTTGTGATTCGATGAATATTTTGCCTTCTTCGTTTTCGTCTGAGCCTACTTTCTTTCCAAAGTAATCGTAAGCACGAAGATACCATTCACCATCCCATCCATGTTGTTTTACTGCTTCAATCATGTTGTCGATATGAATCTGGGCTTGTTTGGCTTCTTCTGTTTTATTTATTCTTTTGCAAAGCTTTATAAATTCCTTACCATAGGTTACAAAAAGACCAGCAATCATTAATGATTCAGCAGTTCTTCCTTTTTTATTTCCAGTGGTTTGGAAGGATTCATTTGGATCATCAGAAAAGCAATTTAGATTTAAGCAATCATTCCAGTCTGCTCTGCCAATTAGAGGTAGTTGATGAGGACCCAGATTTTCTACTACATGGTAAAATGAAACCTTTAAATGATGAAATAAGCTTTGGGCTATTGAAGGATCATTATCGAAAGGAACCATTTCGTCCAGAATATCAAAATCTCCTGTTTCCTTGATATATGCTGTAACGGATAATATCAACCATATAGGATCATCATTAAAATCACCACCGAGGACATTATTACCTTTTTTGGTGAGCGGTTGATATTGATGATAACAACCACCATCTTCGAATTGAGTAGCTGCGATATCCAGAATACGTTTGCGGGCTTCTCCCGGAATTTGATGAACAAAACCAATTATATCCTGATTGGAATCTCTGAAACCCATTCCTCTTCCAATGCCACTTTCAAAAAAGCTGGCGCTGCGAGACATGTTAAAGGTAACCATACACTGGTATTGGTTCCATATATTAACCATGCGATTGAGTTCCTTCTCTTCGCTTTTCAGATGATAGGTTCCCAGTAAATCATTCCAATAGTTGTTTAGGGTTTCGAACGCTTGATTTACCTTTTGGGTAGAATCGAACTGCGTCATCATTACCTCTGCTTTTGTTTTATTGATGACTCCTTTGCTAGCCCACTTATCCTCAGCTTCATTCTCCACATATCCCAGCATGAAAACAAATTCTCTTTCTTCTCCGGCTTGCAATTCTATTTCGATATAATGAGATGCGATAGGAGACCATCCATGCGCTATACTATCTGAAGCTTTGCCTGATTCCACAACTTGAGGATTATCAAAACCATTGTGCATTCCTATAAAACTTTCTCTATCGGTATCGTAACCATTTATCTCCGTATTAACAGAGAAAAATGCGTAGTGATTTCGTCTTTCTTTATATTCTGTTTTGTGATAAATTGCTGAACCTTCAACTTCTACCTCTCCTGTAGAGAAGTTTCGTTGAAAGTTGGTCATATCTTCTTCAGCATTCCATAAACACCATTCTGTAAAGGAAAAAAGTTTTATTTTTTTTATGTTTTTTGATTCATTTTTGAGTTTTAACAGATGTATTTCTGCATTAAATTCCAGAGGAATAAAACAAAGTAAATCAGAAGCTAACTCGTTCTTCTTGCTTAAGAATCTAGTGTAACTTAAACCATGACGGCATTCGTATTCGTCAAGAGGAGTTTGGCTGGGTTTAAATCCTGGATTCCAAATCGTATCGTCCTCCTTAATGTAATAATAGCGTCCGCCATTATCCATAGGTACATTATTGTATCGATAACGGGTTAGCCTTCTGTATTTAGCATCTTTGTAAAATGAGTAACCGCCAGCCGTATTCGAAATGAGTCCGAAAAAATCTTTATTCCCAAGATAATTGATCCATGGGAATGGTGTCTTTGGAGACGTGATTACGTATTCTTTATTTTTATCGTCGAAATGTCCAAATTTCATGTCTTGCTTTTTCTTTTAGTGTGGCCTGAGGCCATTATAAATAGCTGATTTTGTTTCTCTTATTTAACCTGCTTTCTACGCGTTTAAAATCAGTGTTTTGTTATTCTTGTTTTGTTGCAGTTGCTAAGTCCAAATTTCTTCTTGATTGTAGATCTGATTCTATTTCTTGCATTTTTGATTTAGTAAGCGGATAGATGAACATGACCGCAGTCGAGATGACTAAAAATATTACAGGAATCCAACTCATCAATAATTTGATGCCTGGTAATGCTTCAGGAATTGAGGATGCATTTGTTCCATCGTATCCGTAGGCACTCAATACAAAACCAATGACTGCTCCGGCAACACCTCCTCCAAATTTCATTGCAAAAGTTCCGGCAGAGAAAAATAATCCGGTTGCTCTTCTGTTGCTTTTCCATTCGGAGTAGTCGGCAGAATCGCCTAGCATGGTGAAGAATAATACTACCATGATAGCAGCACCAAATTCCGAAATACAACCTAATCCAAATATCATTTCTATATTATCTGGCGACTGAAAGTAGATAAATCCATTGGTGAAGCCAGATAGAAGCATTGCATAAATGAATAAATTCTTTTTACCAATTTTGATCGCCAGGCTGGTGGTTAGCAAGGCTCCAATCATTGATACAACCAAAAGTGCAACCATATACGAGGCAGCTAATAATACATTTTCGATATACCATTTAAAATATATTACAGTGATGCCTTGCTTTATGGAGTTGAATGTGACAAACAGGAATCCAACGATCAGTAAAATGATCCAGGGTTTGTTTGTTAATAAATCTTTTAGGTCTTTTACAATGCTGGTTTGCATTTCTTTTGATGGTTTTACTCTTTCTTTTGTAGAGAAAAAAGTAATCATCAAAAAGCCAATAAGTATCACTGCAAACAAATACATAGCATATTGGTAGCCCTTGCTTTCATTGCCATTTCCCAGATATAATACTAGATATAAGAGGAAGCCTTGTGTGATGATTCCACCCAAAAATGCACCTGCAAATCGGAAAGAGGAAAGACTTGTTCTTTGCTGATGATCGGGAGTTATAACTCCTAAAAGAGCAGAATAAGGCACGTTGTTGGCCGTGTAAATCAATGTTAGCAAAATATAAGTTACATATGCATAAATTAGATTTCCTGTGGCTCCGAGTTTTGGATTAGTGAAAGTTAATATGAGAAGCAAACCAAAAGGAAAGGCTGTCCATAAAATCCATGGACGGAATTTGCCATGCCTGGAGTTGGTTCTATCTGCAATTAATCCCATTATAACATCAGTAACTCCATCCGAAAGTCTGGTTAGGAGTAGTAATAACCCAACAGATGCAGCTGGTATACCTATTACATCGGTATAAAAAATTAATAGAAATGAGGTTAGGGTACGCCAAACAATATTTGCCGCTGTATCCCCAAATGAATAACCTATTTTCTCTTTTAATGATATTTTTTGTGATGCTGTCATTAGTTGTTCTTAAATCGTAAAATCAAAAAGTTCTTTTTTCGTTTTCTCATAAACATCTCTGCTGAATACATATAGTCGGGCTGGCTTATGAGCAACACCTTTTTGTTTTTCGTCGAGAGGAATTAAATATTTCATGCGGCCAATTTTCTTTCTAAAATTTCTCTTGTCTAAATTGGTTCCTAGAATTACTTCATATATATGTTGCATTTCAGTCAAACTGAATTTTTCCGGCAATAGCTCAAAGCCAATTGGCTCGTGCTTAATCTTGTTTCGGAGTGCAATTAATGCTTCATTAAGAATTTGATTGTGATCAAAAGCCAGTTCTCCAATTTCTGATAAGGGAACCCATTTTACGTTTCTGCCTTTCCATTCAATGGTTACATCTTGGGTTGCTAAAAGAGCAAAGAAACCAATGGAAACTATTCGCATGTCTGGATTTCTACCATCGTGCAATAACCATTGTCGGTCGTTCTCTTTTTTCAATCTATCAGGATGTGCAAATGCTTTAAATTGTTCCAAAAACACATTGTTTAAACCAGTAAGATCAAATAAAACACGATATGCTGCTTCTTCAATGGTTTCGTCTTCGTACAGATGATTCCCTGTTAAAGTGAGATCTGAAAAAAGCATTTTTCCCGACTCTTTGTCTTTAAGTGTTCTTTCTACAAGAAGCACTTGTAGTTCCTTGTCATTATATCCGAATATTACACAATCAACAGATATATAGTTGTTAAGAATTCTTTTAGTCATTTCGTATTATAGCTTTATTTCTGTGCTAACACTATAAAGTGTATAATCAACACTAAGTAATTTTTGGACTAAAATATAGCCTTTTTATGAGAATTTCAATTTTTATCTAAGGCGTAAAGCATTTTAGTTTCTTAAGAAGATGTACAAAGTACACTAAGGCGTTAGATTTTGCTAACGTTTGAAATAATTCAAAAAAAATCGTACGAAACTATTATTTGTAATGATTTTAAATAATATTGAGTGCTTTAATTACAAATTAGTACACTAAGGTTTGTATGGAATGGGGCAGTAAATTAATTGTTACTGCATCTTGATTGACAAACAATTTATATTTGATTTTCTGATCAGTAGGGTTCATTACAATGGTTATTAGTTCACCATTTGGATTCAAAAAAGAAGTACTGAGAATATTGCTTCTGCTGGTGGCTGTGCTTACTCGTTTAGCTCCAGGCCTTATATATTTAGAAAAATGACCGATATAATAATAGGATGGAGTGAAAATTAATTCTCCTGTATTGGTATTGGCATGAATCGGTGAAAAGCAATAATTCCCCACGTGGTTTGGACCGCCATGCTGATTTAGTAAGATATTCCAATCGGTCCATCCGCAGGTGCCGCAATTAAAATCATTTATCATGGAGTTACCATATCTTTCTGCATTTGGCCAGTAATTGTATTTTGTGCTGTCAAATGACTCGTTACAACCTTCGGTGAAAAGTAAGTTTTTGTCGGGAAATGCCTCCTTCAGCCTGCTTAGATTGTCAAATTTTGGTGCTCCGCCAGTCCATGTTTCGTACCAATGAAATCCAGTTCCCCAAGCATATTTGGCAGCTTCCGGATCATTAAAAATTGTGTTTGCTCTTTGGTTGATCAAATCTCTGTTATGATCCCACACTACAATTTTTTTATCTCCCAGTCCTGTCTTTTTAAAAGTTGGGCCAAGATAGTTTTTAAGAAAATCTCTTTCTTCTTCAGCTGTATATATGCACGATTCCCAGGTTTGAACAGCCATTGGTTCATTTTGAATTGTGATTCCCCAAATTGGAATTCCTTCTTTTTCGTATGCTTTAATAAAGCGGGTATAGTAGTTTGCCCATGATTGGTAAAACTCTGGCATTAGTTTTCCTCCATGCAGCATGTTTTGGGTACTTTTCATGAATGCCGGAGGACTCCACGGACTGGCATAAGTAAGCAGACTGCCATTTGTTTTTGCAATTGCCTTTTTGATCATTGGGATTCTGAACTGCTTGTCGTGATCGATAGAAAATGATTTTAGAAATTTGTCCCCATCCTTGATATAAGTATAGCTTTCACTACTAAAGTCGCAGCTGTGAATAGTTGTTCGAATTAAGGAGTAAGCAATACCATCATGTCCAAAATAAGCATTGATAATTTCATCTTGTTTGGCCTTGGGTAGTTGGCTAAATACTTCAGCACTAGTATCTGTAATGGCCCCTCCAATACCTAATACTGTTTGAAAAGTTTTACTTGGATCAACAAAAACACAAATTTCTGTTTCTTTAGGCTGGGTAGCCTTTTTGAATTGATATTCGCCAGTAAGGCTTAGCCTTAGGTCCGTATCTTTAGCTGTTGAAATCACTTTAACGTTTTTATGCATAGCTGAAAACGTGGATGTTTTACTTTTCGTTGATTTTGCCTGAGTACAGGAAGTGCCCACGAGGAGTATAAGAGATATTGCAGAAAGATTAATAGTTGCTGTCCTTTTTAGGAATTGCTTATAAGCTTGCTTGAGTTTTATCATTGTAGATCTTTTTACTTTCAGTTTTTAATTGAATGTGCAAAATAGAGAAGAAGGGAGTCAAATTAAAGGGAAGGTAGTGAAAAAGTGGATGCACCAATATTATTGTCTTTGTTTAAAGCATTGAAAGTTAATAATTAATGTATTTTATTGCCATCTAAAAAAGTGGATGTGTTTACTGGTTTTAAGAAATTAAAATGCAGCTAGAGGAGTAGGTTTAGCATTTTTTGTTCCTATTCTTTGTTTAATACAAGGCGGAATTCATGATTTTTTAAATCCGATTAAATAATGAATCCTGAACTAATGATCGTTTTCAAAAGAGGAGAGTGAAGAGCACTTTATTTAGAAAAAGAACCAATTTTTTTAACATGATCTTCAAATTTCTCCCGATCTACAGCAGCTTTGTTTTTAATTTTAACTCTGTAATTGTAAATCGTGTTCACAGAATAACGAAGAAGTCTTGCAATTGCTGAGCTGTCTGTAATTCCTAATCGTATTAATGCAAATATTCTCAACTCGGTATTAAGAACTTCATCCTTTTTTAATACAATAATCTCGTTAGGAAGTAATAATGCATTCAATTCTTCAACAAAAGCAGGATAAATGTGCAGAAAGGTATGATCAAAATTGTCGTAAAACGCTCTGATTTCATCTTCCAGAATTTGTTTTGATTTGCTTAATTCCAGAAGATCAGCATATTTTTTCTGAAGCACATTTTTATGGATAATCTTTCTGTAGTTTTCCAACTTATCGATATAATCGGAGCAGATAGAGAGAAAATTACCAATATATTCCTCTTTTACATGATTCGTTTCATAGAGTTCGTTGTTTAAATCAGAGAGTTGAGTATTTGCCATCTGCAAATTTGAATTTAGTCCTTCTAATTGCTGGTTGATATTTTGAAGTTTATTGCGTGCATATTTTATCTTGTTTATTTGTTTGATAATAAGTAGAAAGGACAGTAGTAATACGAAAAATAAAATGCTGATGATGATTAGAGAGGTGCGCAATCTTGATTTTTGAATATTGTTTCTGTTTTGAAAACTTGTATTTATAACCGACAGAATATTCGAGATATTTATTAAACGCATTTTAGAATTAAAAAAATCGGCATCATTAAATGAATTGTTAATGTATTTATATGCTCGTTCAATTTCACCTTCCTTGAAAAGCACCATTGCTAATTTCGTTAAGGATGCATTGTCTTTTATCGATCCTTTAATGTCTGAAATAGAAGAAAGAATCAAGAATTTTTTTTCCATGGCAAAATTTCCCATGGCTTCATAGGCTATAGCTCGCTCGTAACAGGCAATAGAATAGTTTCTTTCTCCAAGATGAGTCCGAGCCAGGCGTTTTGAGTTAATAGCAATACTCTGCTTTTCTTTATGCTTTTCCCTTAGCTGCCTTTCGATTATCGAGAGATATTCGTCTGATTCAGGAGGTGTTATGGCTAAAAGAGAATCTCGATAGAAATTAAAAAGATCATGATATGCAAAAAGATTCAAGTCGATCTTAGAATAAGATTTTAATTCAGCATATACTAGCATATAATTTGCAAAATATTCTTGTATCAATTCCTGATCTATTTTCTTTCTGTCAATACCATTCAGAATATCCAGAGATTCCTTATATCTTCCTGTGTTAGCAAGTATTTTTGCTAGATAAAGTTTGGTTTTGTAGAGTGTATTTGTATTTCGAAGGGCTAAGGATAATTCCAGATTTTTATGAATGTAGGATATTACGGAATCAAATTGATATGCTTCGTATTCTTTGATTAATTTAGTTTGTATAAAGAGTTTATGTGCTCCAGTGGTGTTTGGTTCTGATAATATTTGTTTTAATTCCTTGAGTCTGGATTCTTTGCTAGTATCATGCTTCGGTTTTTCGAGAATGCTTTTGTCTAACTGAATTAATAGGGAATCAATATTTGTTTCTCCATACAAGGAGATATTGAGAATGGTAAATAGTAGTAAAAGAATGCTTCTCCTCATGAATGATTGTGATTTTCTAAAATTGGGATAAAACAGATTCCCAGATTAATGGTTTAGGGCAATAAAACGTTCTTGTAGTAGCCCCGAAATTCAGGTTTCTAAGATAAAAAGAATTTGTAAGAATGTTTGATGGGTTTATGTTTTGAGCTGTAACAATGAGAAAGAGTTTCTGGAAGTGAGTATGTAATCATTGATATACTTACCTCTGCAAACTGCTCCGTTCCTTCAAAGTTGTCTTTGTGAGGCGGAGGCACGAAGCCGTGGCAATTCATCTGAATACTGCCAAGCCAAAAAAAGAAAAAATGTAATTAGCAACGGATTGTCTTCTCCTGAAACATGCTCCTGTTAGAATTTTTTACGCCCTGTTACTTTGGCGACAAATCCTGTTGGGTTTAATAGCTACCCTGTTAGCATTTCCATATATCCTGTTGATTTCCAGAGTGTCTTGTTATATTTCTACTCGCCCTGTTGACTTATTACCAATCCTGTTGTTATTTTCCTCATCCTGTTACATTCGAACTCGCCCTGTTCAACAGGACAGCTATTTTCTTAACAGGACGAGTAAAGCACTAACAGGGCGGCTATTTTCGTAACAGGATTAACTAAACCCCAACAGGACCACTCCTCCAATTTTGTTGGTATAAATATTATTTAAAATGATTCTATGAACATAAATATAAAAAGCCTTCTGAATATTAAATAATATATATATTTTTAGAGGGCGTTTAGAAAACATGCTAAATGCGAAAGTGGAGGATAGGTTAGACGGTTTCATGCAGACTAACAACTTATCGGGAGTAAGGAACAGACTTGGGGCATGGCAGTTCTAATACAAAAGCGGTTTATACTCCTGTAAGTAATAAATCTCTTGCAAAAATCAAGAGTTCACTAGACGTAATTTTAAGCAATAACAAAAGGATAAAACACTTTTACGTTATGGATAATATTATGAAAAAGGAAGTTCCATACACAATGAATATTCAAGTTCCATATGACAGAGATATTCTTGAGGAGGTATTCTTTTGGAGATTTGAGAAAATAGTAAAGGAAGGTTACAACTTTGCAATGCACGACTTTTACCTTTATTCGGCTATATTAATCCGATTAGACCTCCTTGATAAATTGCCGCAAAATATTCAAGATTATATTCTCAAAGATGGAGAAATCAAACCTGAAATATTATATCAAAAGATTGCATTGGCAGTAGAGAAAGGAGAAAATATAACTAAGGAAGAACTAGACTTTTACTTTAAAACTAAATATGAAGAGGCAAAACGACGTAAAGAAACTGTAAAAAAAGAAATCAGAAGAACTGGAATAAATCCTTCAAAAATAAATATCAACAACTCACACTATTTTCGTGAGCTGGTAAAAATAATTAAAGAATTCTCTGATTTAACATTAATGGATTGGTATACTCCAATCGTTTTGACTTTTGAAAGGTTTGTTCATATTTATATAAAGCATGTAGAGGAAACAAAAATGAATGCCGGACAATTTAAAAAACGTTCATTCTTTGACTATAAACACACCCAAATATTAACACTGATAAAAAGAATAATACATTAAGAAGAAAATGACATTCAACAACATTTTCTAAATAATAGCATCGGCGAAGAAATAAATCAAAAAGAGATTATTAAAGATTATCATCGCGGATTTGGAAAGTACCCTCCAATTCAATTTGATGGAAATCCATTTTTATTATCTATCGACAAACATGGATTCATTAAATCATTTTTTCAAATTAAATAAAATACTACCGCTAATAAATAGAATTAAAGGCGATCTGCAAGACCCAGCGATGAGTTCATGTTGAACGACATCTCGTGTTGATTTGGATTTTCTATGCTTTTATCGACGATTTTTCTTATATTCTGAAGTATTCAGATTTAAAAAATATTTATGACAAAATCTAAAGCAAAACAAATGATTGGTATTTCTTTAATGGTATTGGGGGGACTTACGGTTCTGTCTGGATTTTTTATTTATAAATCAAATGCTACGGCAGATCCTGTGATGGCTATGAACATCAGTTCTGATTCAAAAGTTGAGAAGACAAAAGATACCAGTACCGAAAAGTCATCGGAGGAACTAAATAATTTGATTGAATTAGCCAAAGCTGATGGTGTTTTAACCCGGAATGAAAAACGTATTCTAAGCAAAAAAGCAAAGGAGTGCGAACTTGATCCTAGGAAAATTATAAATGATGTTGAAGTTGAATTGGCTAAAAGTACATCTAAAGCCGAAACTGAGATCATCAATCAGGTCAAAAAAAAGGGGGATGATTTCGAAAAATTTATCGTTCAGAAATTTCCTAAGAAATATTATACAATTAAGGAATGGGCTGGGGATAAATATATTAAAGGAGTCTATGCTGAAACAACAACACAACCAGATTTAATGATTGAGTTAGAATTAGGGAAAAGACATCAGCAATTTTCGGTAGAATGCAAATGGCGTCGCATTTTTAATAAAGGCGGTGTGGAATTCGCGACCTCAAAGCAGCTTCGGAACTATAAGAAATATCAGGATAAAAAAGGGATCCCGGTTTTCATTGCCATAGGAGTTCATGGCGAACCTTCGGCTCCTGAGATCCTATATGTTGTTCCTTTAGACGAAATAGAAACTAACTTTATTGCAATGGATCAATTGAAGAAATATAGGAAATCGACTAAAGCAAATTTATATTTTGATATCAAAACGAAAGAGTTGAAATAGGGCGCTATCTCCTTGGGCCTCTGCTTTTAAGAAAGGAGCTTCACAACCAAAAGGAATTTATCATCTCGAAATTAAATTGTCGCTATCGCAAAGTTGATGCAATATTAATTTGAACTTGGAAATAGCAAAGGCGTTTTGATTGAGAGGTCAGGGTTATTAACTTCATGAGGCAAACATCATCAGGAAATATGTTAATCAGGTTAAGAGTTCAGATAATTGGTTTTTGATCACCTTAAAAATGAAGGTTTTTTTTATTTCGTAACTGGTACTTTCCTGTTGCGAAAATTTGGCACTTTAAAGTTGCTGATTACAGTCATCTTTGATGAGAGCAAAAGGGTGTATAGTAGTGCATTAACACCTGTGTGAGGTGCAGTGTTTTCAGCTTTTCTCATCTACACCTTTCGAAACACCATTATATTGTTGTTTTAGGTGTTTAATTGCTTAGGTACTAAATGAAAAAAGCCTTGTAAACCTAACGTTTACAAGGCTTTTCCTTCTATTGCATTTCTGCATGGCGGAGAGAGAGGGATTCGAACCCCCGGTACCTTGCAGTA
>Ga0209013_10000075_pt1 | contig 69015 bp, 62 predicted proteins | sample Cruoilmetagenom2_FD_187291 | JGI IMG/M metagenome (GOLD analysis project Ga0209013, IMG submission 187291) | Oil polluted marine microbial communities from Coal Oil Point, Santa Barbara, California, USA - Sample 2 (SPAdes) (version 2) | ecosystem: Environmental > Aquatic > Marine > Oil seeps ... | reverse complement strand
CGAGCCGTCGATGAGGTACACGTGGTCGCCGCGCCCGGCCGGTTTTCCGGCAGCGGATTGGGAGGTCTTGGCTGCTGTCATGATGACGGAAATATAGGAATTACGGGGGCTCCAAGGGAGTCGCTTCGCCCGCTCATCCACCGCTTCGGTGCCGGCGCGCCTAGTGAGTCTTCTCCAGCTCCGACTGATCGATATTGCCCGGCGGAAAGGCCTTGTGCGGTCCGCCAAAGGTCTCCTCAATATAGTCCTTGAAATAGGCATCGAGCGTGGGGAAGGCCGTCGCGAAGCGGGTGAAATCCTTCTGGGCGATGAACAGCAACAGCCCGTCCTCCAGTGCCTGCACCAGCCCGGTGCGCAGCTCCGACTTGACCAGGACGCGTTCGCCGAAATGTTCGCCAGGGCCGAACACTTTCTCGAAATGCTCGTCCGTGTCGGGGTTGTCGATGGTCAGTTTGAAGGAGCCTTTAATCACCGTATAGAAGCCGTCGATCAGCATGCCCGGCTCGAACACTTTGTCGCCCTTCCAGAAATGGATGTAGCGGGTCGCCGGCGGCCGCATCCTAAGTTGCACGATGTTCGGCGGCATGATGGCGTTGATCATCCAGTTGAGCCCCACGCGGAACTTGGCGACGAAGCCCGGCAGGAACGACAGATAAAAGCCGCGCCACAGAAGCCAAGCGAACATGCCCGACAGCTTTATGCCGTAGACATCGGCCACGGCCTTGCTCATGCCGAGGGAGGCGAGCGAGCCCTTGGACTTGTAGGCGAACGGCTTGAGCTCCTCACCCTTCAGCTTGGCCACGACGTTGCCTGCGAGCTGGTATCCTTCGCGCACGGCAAACTGCGCCGTCTGGGTCGCGTAGTCGGCCGGGTCTTCGCCCGGGTTGTCGTTGAGCGGAATGAGCGCCGCGTCGCCGAGCGCCCAGACATGTTCTTGCCCTGGCACCTGCATGAAGCGGTCTGTCCGGATGCGGCCCCAGTGCATGTCGAGGCCAAGCGTCTGCACCAGCGGATGCGGCCCGTTGCCGATCGTCGCCACCACCGTCGATGAATTGATGATGCGCCCATTGGTGAGTGCAACGCCCGTAGCGGTCGCCGATTCCGTGCCGACGCCGGTGAGCACCTCGATGCCGCTCTTGCTCAACTGCTTGGTAGCGTACTCGGCAAGTTCAGCGGGGAAGGTCGGCAGAATTCGCGGCGCGTATTCGATGAGATACATGCGTATCTCTTCGGGCTTGATGTTGTGATAGTAGGGCAGCGCGTTGCGGATCAGCTCGCGCAGCTCCGCCGCCGTTTCCACGCCGGAAAAGCCCGCACCAACCACCACGAACGACAGAAGCTGATCCTTAACCGGCGTTTCGGTCGTGACGTCCGCCGTCTCCAGGCAACCGATCGCATGGGTGCGCAGCATGTGCGCGTCCGTGAGGTCCTTCATGGTCAGCGCGTGGTCGGCCATGCCGGGGATGCGCGCCAGGTCGACGCCGGTCCCGAGCGCGATGACCAGCTCATCATATTTGAGCTCGACCGGGGTCATCCGCGCGCCCTGCATGACGATCACGGTCTTGGTCTTGAAGTCGATGCCCATGACCCGCGCCTGGCGCACCTGAACCTTGGTCAGGAGCTGGCGCAGCGGCACCACTGCGTCGGACGCACTGATATTCGACGAGGCCACCTCGGGTAGGAGCGGCTGGAACACGAAGTAGTTGTTGTTATTGATGAGTTCGACGTCGACCAGGCCGCGCCCGCGTTCTTCCAAGGTCTTCGCGGCGAACACGCCGCCGAACCCGCCGCCGATAACAATGATCTTTTTCTTTTTCGCCATAGGCTTGCCCAGCCTTTCCGTTGCGAAAGAGTAGGTACGCCAATGCTCCGGCGCGTCAAGTAACCGCGACAGCCTGCGGCAGGTTGCACGGTTGGCCCCAAAGCCCGATATCGAGGCAGCGCCGCCATGGCGTTGCTTCAAAGGGGCACTTTGGCTAGGGTCCCGTCGACAACGCACCCGTAGCTCAGCTGGATAGAGCGCTGCCCTCCGAAGGCAGAGGTCTCAGGTTCGAATCCTGACGGGTGCGCCAATCGCCACGAGAAGGTTGTCACTGTGGGCAAGAATTTCCACGAAAGTCTGTCGCGCGGGCAGACCGTGCAGATGGGCTCGAACCGATCGTTTGGCCTGGTGATGGGGGCGGCGTGCCTCGTCATTGCCGGGATCGGATATTGGTTTGGCTCCGCCTACTGGCCCGTATGGACGGGGGCCGCGGCGGTTTTTGGTGCCCTGGCGATGCTGTGGCCAAGCGTACTTTATCCGCTCAACCGCCTGTGGTTCTGGTTCGGCCTGGCGCTGCACAAGGTCGTCAATCCGCTGGTGATGGGCGTTCTGTTCTTTGTTGTAATCACGCCCATCGGCTTGCTCATGCGGCTCTCGCGTAAAGATCCGCTCGGCCTTGAGACCGAACCCGATGCAGCGAGCTACTGGGCTAAGCGGGGGAGCGAATTGCAGCCGGGCCCCATGAGCAAGCAGTATTGATCAGCCATGTCGTTTCTTTCTGAATTGATGGAATTCCTACTCGCCCGGAAGAAGTACTGGTTGATCCCAGTCGTTCTGCTGATGGTGGTGTTTGGCGGGCTCCTTGTCATGAGCCAAGGCTCTGCGGTCGCTCCGTTCATTTACACGATATTCTAGCCAGCCCGCCCCAAGGGGAAGTCATGCGTATCCTTGGCGTCTCGGCCTATTATCACGACAGTGCCGCTGCGCTCATCGAGGATGGACGCGTGATCGCCGCCGCCCAGGAGGAACGGTTCACGCGCCGCAAGCACGACGCCGCATTCCCGAAGAACGCGGTCCAGTACTGCTTAAGCGAAGCGCAAGTGCCGCTCTCGAGCCTTGACGCTGTCGTCTTCTACGAGAAGCCGTTCCTGAAGTTCGAGCGTCTGCTCGAAACCTATATGACGACCGCGCCTCGAGGCTTCCGCCAATTCCTCATGGCAATGCCGGTATGGCTGCGAGAGAAGCTATTTCAGAAATCGCTACTCGCGAAAGAGCTGAAAGAGATCGATCCCGACTTCGATCCGGAGAAACTTCTTTTCAGCGAGCATCACTTGAGTCACGCGGCGAGCGCCTACTTTCCATCGCCCTTCGAGAGCGCCGCAATTCTTACGCTCGACGGTGTGGGTGAATGGACCACGACGGCAGCAGCGCTCGGGCAGGGTAGTCGCATAGAGTTAACGAAGGAGCTCCAGTTTCCCCATTCGCTGGGCCTGCTCTATTCCGCCTTCACCTATTACACAGGCTTCAAGGTCAATTCCGGCGAGTACAAGCTGATGGGGCTGGCGCCCTATGGCGAGCCAAAATTTTCCGACAAGATTCTGGACAATCTGATCGACGTGAAGCCCGACGGCAGCTTCCGGCTCAATATGTCCTTCTTCGACTACATGACCGGCTTCACCATGACCAACCGCCGGTTCGCACGTTTGTTCGGCGAGAAGGTTCGCGGCCCAGAAGATCGCCTAACGGCGTTTCACATGGATATCGCCGCCTCTGTTCAAGCGGTCACCGAAGAGGTCGTACTCCGGCTCACGCGGTCGCTCGCCGCTGAAACAGGACAGCCGAATCTTTGCCTCGCCGGTGGTGTCGCGCTGAATTGCGTTGCGAACGGCAAGGTGCTCAGGGATGGGAGCTTCGAGCGTATCTGGGTGCAGCCTGCAGCCGGCGACGCGGGCGGCGCGCTGGGTGCAGCGCTTGCCGCCTATCATGTGGAATTCGCAAAGACCCGTGAGAACACCGACACCCTCGATGAGATGTCGGGCGCCTATCTGGGCCCCGCCTTTGAAGCTGACAGCGTCGCCGAGCGCCTCACCGCCGCAGGCGCACACTTTGAAGTCTGTAACGACGACGAGCTCTACGAGCGGACAGCGGACGCACTTGCTAGCGAAAAGGCGGTCGGCTGGTTCCAAGGGCGGATGGAGTTTGGTCCGCGCGCGCTTGGCAACCGCTCGATCCTGGGCGACCCGCGCAGTCCGAAGATGCAGCGGACGCTAAACTTGCGCGTCAAATACCGCGAATCCTTCCGCCCCTTCGCGCCCGCTATTCGCGCCGAAGACGTCGGGGCTTGGTTCGATCACGTCGGAGAGTCGCCTTACATGCTGTTCGTTGCCGACGTGCGAGAGGATCGGCGTCGGAAAATGACCGCCGATGAAGAAGCCCTGTTCGGCATCGACAAACTCAATGTCGTCCGTTCCGAGATACCAGCTGTCACGCATGTCGACTATTCAGCGAGGCTGCAGACCGTGCATGCTCAAACCAATCCGCGCTTCCATGCTCTGCTGAGCCGCTTCAAGGAGAAGACGGGCTGCCCGGTGTTGGTCAATACGAGCTTCAACGTGCGCGGCGAGCCGATTGTCTGCACACCTGAGGACGCCTTTCGCTGCTTTATGGGCACCGACATCGAAATGCTCGTCGTCGGCAATTGCGTCTTGCGCAAAGAGGACCAGGATACAGCGCTGCGTATGGACTACAGTGAGGCCTTCGAGCTCGACTAGGAATACAGCGAACGACCGAAGATGCCCCAACAAGAGCCCAAAACATCCTCGACAAAAGCCGAGCCTGAAGCGCCGCCCAAGAGTCGGTTCGAGCGGCATCCGTGGCTCACTCTCATCGTTATTGTTCTAGGCTTGCTGGTCGTCACGATCGGCGCGGTGGAGTGGAGCCTTACGCTCTTTCAAGACCGGATCAATCTCAGCTCGATCAACGAGCGAGGTGAGGCGCGGGTGCTCAGGCTGCGTGAATGGACGCCCGGCACCGTCAAACTGTTTGCCTCGCCTGAAAACCGTTTCAACGATCCGATCGGCCCGGTAGATCGCGAGTACGAGTTGCGCATCGATCAGGACGGCTTTATTTGGCCCTCTGTCGTTCACGACAAGCCCGATCTGGAGATTGCCTTTCTTGGCGGCTCGACCACCGAAAGCCTCTATGTCCGGCCCGACATGCGTTTCCCGCACCGTGCCGGGCGCCTGCTTGAAGAACGCACGGGTCTTAAGATTAACGCCCTCAATGGCGGCAAGTCGGGAAACACGAGCATGCACGCCCTGCTCAATTACCTCGGCAAGGTTGCACCGCGCAGACCCCGCTTCGTTGTGCTCATGGAGGGGGTCAATGACATCGGGCTGCTGAATCGTGAAAAGACATATTGGAACGATTACAAAGGCAGTTCGCTCTTGATGTCGGAGGACGCCCTCGAAGGACGGAGTCCCATAGAGGACTTCGTGCAAGACGTGCGCGAAGGGACGATCCCGAACACATATCGACTGGTCCGCCGCGGATACCACAGGCTAAAGCAGAGCCTTGCGCAGGCCGACGCATCGCCGCCCGCTCGAAAGCAAACGTCACCAGCCCGGCCGCGGAAGAAGGCTGCGACGGCACCGAGCAAGACCGAGGTTCAGCGGCGTGAGCTTTTGCGTCAGTCCTACGAGCCGTCCCTCAGAAGTTTTGTGCGCCTCGCCAAGGCGTGGGGATCCGAACCGGTTCTCATGACGCAAGTGCGTGTTGATGCGCATGGCGTAGACGGTGGGGCAAGCGACTTCCTTTCGCCGGAAGAGCTGCGCAAAGGCAATTTCGATCCGGCAAGCTTTGGCTCAATACATGACTACGCCAACGCCATCGTCAGGCATGTGGCCTTGACGGAAGGGAGTGTTCTCATCGACTTGGCGGCAGCGAGGAAATGGACCCGTGAGGACGTCTATGACGGCCTTCACTTTACCGAAACCGGTTCGCGCCATGTCGCGGAGCTGATCGAACAGGCTTTGGCGCCATTGATCACGCAATCGGAGGCCGGAAGCCGACAAGATGAGCGCCTCCCAGATGACGATGTGTCGGCGCGCCCCTAGGGTGAACCAAGCTCCGAGACCTCGCAGATATTCGATCTCCGCTTAGAGGGCCCACAAGGTGCTGGGCACACTACCAAATCTCGTGCACGCGAAACCGAGTTTCAACCGAGTTCCGCACCTGGAACGCCAGGAGACCGGCCGCGTTAATCTCAGGGGATACTTTGGCGGGCCTATGGTTTTTGGTCTGGGGGTAGGCTATTTTTCAATCCCGCGCCGGAAAAGACTTGACCCCGTAACAAGAGGTGCGTGCAAACGAGGAGACGATTTCCATGCGCAGATTTCTTCTGATTGCAGCGGCAGGCGCGATTGCTCTTGTCGGCCTGTCCGCCAACCAGTGCGGCGGTGGCGGTGAGAAAGCAGCCGAGCCGGCCAAGGAAGAGATGCCGGCTAAGGACGACGCCATGTCCGGCGGTGGATCGGATGGCGGAGCGCCGGCGCAATAGCCGACGATCGACGTCGCAGGTTTCTGGAGGGCCGTACCGCCCAAAGCGGTGCGGCCCTTCCGTTATTCCGCCACTGCCGGGAAGGCATTCACCAGCGGCGAGAGGTCCCGTGCCGGATCCCAATCGCCGCCCTTTCGCGTCAGGCCGAGCCGTACGATGACAAGGTTGCGCGAAGGTACCATCGCCACCACCTGCCCATTGTGGCCAAGCATGTAAAACGCGTCGTCCGGCATGGGCGGCTCGCCGAGACCCGGCGAGTCCGGCAGCTTCAGCCAGATCTGTGCGCCGTATTTGTCATTCGGCGCATGCGGTGCAGGCACCAGCGAGTACGCCACCCAGCCTTTAGGGAGCAGCTGCCTCCCGCTCCATATCCCGTCGCGCAGGAAGAGCAGCCCAAGCCGCGCCCAGTCGCGCGCCGAAGCGTAGAAGAACGAGCCGCTCATGAGTGTGCCGGAGGCGTCCGGCGCGAGAGACGCCGAGCGCATGCCGAGAGGCGCGAACAAGCGCTTCCGGGGAAAGCGCAAATAGGCAAACTCGCTATCGAACGTCTCGCGCAAGACGGCAGCGATGATGCCGGTCGTCCCGGTCGAATAGGACCAATGGCTGCCGGGCGGGTCCACCAACGGCTTCGACGCGGCAAACCGCGCGCTGTTTGCTTGCACGTACAGCATCTGGGACACGTCGCTGAGAAAGTCGTCAACGTCCTCGTTGAAGGCAAGCCCGCTTGTCATATGCATCAGTTCGTCGAGCGTGATGGCAGCGCGGGGATCGTCCTCGTCCCGCCATTCGGGCATGAGGCGCGACGCATCCAAGGAGAGCGCGCCGTCCTTCACGCGTAAAGCCACGAGCAGGTTGGTCACCGTCTTGCTCATGGACCAGCCGACCATAGGCATCCGGGCGTCGAAGCCTGGCGCGTAGCGCTCGGCCATGATGCGGCCCTGGTGCACGACGACCAGAGCGCGCGTGTTGCGTGGGCGGCTCGGGTCGGGCTCAGAGAAGATCGCCTCGATGGTGCGGTCTGCCGCCTCACCATCCACGCCCGCCGGCCAGGGGCGGGCTATGACGTGCGCGCCGTCCGGCCATTCGGCGGTGCTGCTAGGCGCTGGGTCAGGGGGGGACAGGTTCGCGGCTACAGCGCGTGACAATACCGCCGGCTTGTCGGGGGTTAGCGTGCAGCCCAGCCCGTCGCGGAACACCGCCGTCTGCCCGAAAAGGCCGAAGACCGATGCGCGCACGGTTTGCTCATTGTGCGCCACGGCCGGCGTAAACAATTGCAGCGGTTCCAGCCCGGGGCCGGAGAGATCCTGCGTCATCAGGCTCTCCATGTCGCGGCCGGACACGAAAAGACCCGCGCAAAGCGTTTGCGCCATGTAGCCGGAACCTAGCAGCCCGATGCGCGAGAGCCGGGGCCACACGATGGCCGCGACCGTTACCGCGGCGATGACGGCAAGGATCAGCCAAAACGAGCGGGAGCCGGCGCGCATTGGTGCTTACGCCAGCTCTTGGACGGCCTTCAGGACCTCGTCCACGTGGCCGGGAACCTTCACCTTCCGCCAGACGCCACGGATCACGCCTTTGCCGTCGATCACGAAGGTCGAACGCTCGATGCCCATATATTTGCGGCCATACATGCTCTTCTCCACCCAGGTTCCGTAAGCCTCGCAGATGTTGCCGTCTTCGTCCGAGGCGAGCGGGAAGTTGAGCGCGTACTTGTCCTTGAACTTGTCGTGCTTCTTCACGGGGTCTTTGGACACGCCGATCACGGTCGCCTTCACCTTGGAGAAATCCGGTAGGGCATCGCGAAAGCCGCACGCCTCGGCGGTGCAGCCTGGCGTGTCGTCCTTTGGGTAGAAATAGAGGACGACCGTCTGGCCCTTGAGATCTTTCAGGGAGATATCGCCGCCGCCATCGGTCTGCAGCGAGAAAGAAGGGGCCTTGTCGCCCACGTCTAGGCTCATGTCTGGTCTCTCCTAGCGAAGCCGCTTGGTCACGCGCACATGCGCGATGGTGTGCTTCTCGAACGGCTCGCCCTCTTGAGAGTAGCCGTATTTGAGGTAGAAGCCCTCCGCCCCGACGCGTGCATCGACGATCATAAGCCGATATCCGGCTTGCGTGCCCCAATCCTCCGCATGAGCAAGAAGTTTGGCGCCAACCCGCGTTCTCCGCTTCTCCTCCGCAACGGCCATCTGCTGGAGGTGCAGCGTGACCTCATCGAACGGCCACACGGAGACCGTGCCGACGACCGCGCCGTCGGACACTGCGCAGAAATGCTGGCGCACTGCGTCGTCGAGGCGCTCTTCAGCCGTGACGGTAAGCCCGAGGGGTTCTCGCAAGATCGCCTCCCTCAGATGGACCGCTTGGTCGTAGAGGTTGGAGCCCAGCGGCGCCTCGAAGATCAGGGCAGACGGTTCCTCGGACATCGCCGGCGTTACTCCTGTTTTGCGAGATGTTCGACCATCGACCAGATGGCGTTGATCTGTGCCGCGTCCTTGCCGAGAAAATCGAGCCCGGTATAGCCCCACCAGTCCCAGCACCCTTCCGGGTTATAGGCGCTCGCGGAGATCTGGGGAAAGAGCATGACGATACGGTTCGTGTCGGCAATTCTGGCGAAGCCTGAGTCCCTAATGAAGGTGTCGCCGATCTTCTCGCGCGACTGCCCGCAGCCGTGGAGTGACACATGGACGCGGCAGCCCGGCGCCGTGCGGCATGAGGCCGGTACGTAGACGACGCCTTCTCCTGCGAAACCGTCGCCCGCATCGGAGAAGTTCTCCTGGTCGAACACGACGAACGCGCCTTGCGCGGCGTCGGAGGACGGTTCGAGCGGTCCGTAGATCCAGCCGAGGATTGCGCGCGCCTGGTCGTAGTCGCAATCACTGACATAAGGCGGCTCGGAAACCCCACATGCCGCGCCGCCTTCCTCGGTGATGAAGGCATGGCCGCCATCGCCTGTCACAAATGTCACATTGCTCGCGGGCACACCGGCCAGATCGTAGAAGCGCTTCGCAGCCTTCACAACAGGCCGCGTGACAGTGGCGTCATTGTCCCCGGAGTAGAGATAGACGTTGTGGCGCGCCAGGGCCGAGAGCGGATCGATCTCGCCCTTCTCAGCCAGCTCCTTGGCCCGCGTCACCAGGCGGTCCGGGTCCGGCGTGCCCATGGTCGTCTTCATGCAACGCAGGAGCGCCTGCGTTCCGTTTTGGGCAACGGCAGTCGGCCAGTACGGAAAGGCGCTTGCAAGCGGCGACTCGGCGCATGCGAAAGGCCCGCCCGCCACGATACCGGCGCCGACGATGTCTTTGGAATGAGCAATCTCGATCTGCCCGGCCATATAAGCACCCGATGACAGCCCCGATACCGAGGTGGCGGGCAGTTCCGTGCCGAGCTTGGGCAAGGTAGCGCCGGCAGCCGCCGGGACCGCCGCCGATGCGGCCAGCAACCCGATCGCTACCCCCAGCCCGTGCAGACGCATCGCCCGCGCTCCCTTTTGATTCGGCATTGAATCCTAGAGCCTTCTCACGTCGCTTTGTTGAAGCTTGGCACCGGGCATGTTGCTCCAGCCGTCCAAAAAACCCTTGCATACCAACAATGCGAGGTGCAAATAGCGCCTCTTATTCGACTGGATCTATCTGCTGGTTGGGGAGGACGCCATGTCCAGTGACGCCCTCTTCCAATTGGGGATGGACTTGGATCATGGTTCAAGCACCGCCCAAACGGAAGAAGAGCATTCCATGTGTTTCGATCCCCAATCGGGTGACGAGCGCAAGGATTTTTTCGTTGAGCGAGACGGCATCCGCTACGCGGGCACGCATCTCATCATTGATCTGGTTCGGGCAGAACGGCTCGACGATCTAGACCACATCGATCAAACGCTGCGGCGATGCGTGGATGCGGCGGGCGCGACGCTCCTGCATATCCACCTTCATCGTTTCACGCCCAATGGCGGCATCTCGGGCGTTGCGGTTCTCGCCGAGTCGCACATCTCGATCCATAGTTGGCCCGAACATGGCTACGCCGCGCTCGATGTCTTCATGTGCGGTGACACCGATCCGAACGCCACCATCGATGTGATGAAGGAGGCGTTCTCGCCCGGCAAAGTGGTTGTCAAAACGGAACTCCGGGGCATGGAGATTCAGCGATGGAACGATGGGTCGAGGAGACACTCCACGACGGCTTCCGCGTCCGCCTGAAGGCGGACAAGGTTCTCTTCGATAGCAAGACCGAGCACCAGCAGCTCATCATCTTCGAGAACGAGGAGTTCGGCCGGGTGATGATGCTGGATGGCGTCGTCCAATTCTCCACGAAGGACGAGTTCGTCTATCACGAGATGATGGCGCACGTGCCGCTGTTCGCCCACGGCAAGGCGAAGAAGGTGCTCATCGTCGGCGGCGGCGATGGCGGCGTCTTGCGCGAAGCTCTGCGGCACGAAAGCGTGGAGAGCGCAACGCTATGCGAGATCGACCGCAGCGTGATCGATCTTTGCCGCGAGCACTTTCCGGATGTCTCCGCGGGCGCCTATGACGATCCGCGCACAAACGTAGTCATCGACGACGGCACCAAATTCGTGGCCGAGACGGAGAAGCGCTTCGAGGTCATCTTGGTGGATTCCACCGATCCCATCGGGCCGGGCGCCGTACTCTTCACCAAAGCGTTCTACGCCGGCTGCAAGCGCGCGCTTGAGCCTGGCGGCATCCTTGTCACGCAGAACGGGTTGCCGTTCTTGCAAGGGCCGGAGCTGAAAGAGTCCGCTGGCTATTTCCGCGAACTCTTCACGGACGCCTTCGCCTATGTGGCGACCACCCCGAGCTATTTCGGCGGCTCCATGTCTTATGGCTGGGCAAGTGACGACACGACGCTGCGCCATCACCCGCTGGAAGAGATCGAGCGCCGCTACGAGGCGGCCGGCAAATTCCCCACGCGCTATTGGCGGCCTGAAATGCAAGCGGCTGCCTTCGCCCTGCCCGCCTATATCCGCGAGTTGGTCGAGGCGTAGTCTCAGCAGGCTCTAAAGACGCGTGAAGTCCGGCAGGTCGCCCACCAGCGGCAGGCAGTAATCGTAAAACGCTGCGCTCACGTCATTGCGGCCTAACACGAACGCGTCCGGCATATGCCGTGCGTGCCGCGCCACGGCCGAAAGCTCCGTCCGCCCGAAAGCGCTGCGATAGCTGTCGAGCGCGTTCGAGGTGCGCACGATGGTGATTGATGCGCCCGCATCGCCCTCAGCGGCAAGCGCTGCTGCATGCCGCCCCACGCCGCGCGCCTCGGCGGCGTCCACTGCGGAGGGATCCGTCCAGCAGCGCTGCAGATAACCGAACGTGTCGGCGCGCACGCGCGGCGGCTTGCCGCCTTCCGGCGTTAGGCCATTCTTGATGACGCCCGCAAGCCCGTCGCCGAGCGCGCCGGAGCCCGAGAGCTGCACATTGCCGTGCGCATCCACCTCGCCTGTGCCCATGAGCTGCGGACCGATCTCGTTGCCATCACCGTCGCGAATGCCTTCGCTCACCGCGATCTGGCAGCGGCCGAGCTTGGTGTAGACCGCGTCCACGTCGGCCAGGAACTCATCCATGATGAACGGCACCTCGGGAAGGTAGATGAGGTGCGGTGCAGGCCGGCTTGCGGGGTCGAGGTCCGTCTCGCGCAAGCCCCGCGCCAGTGCGGCAGACGCCGTAAGGAAGCCGGCATTGCGGCCCATGACGATGTTGATCTTGATGCCGCCAAGGCTCGCATTGTCGAGGGCATCGCCCATATGCGCGAGCGTCACGAAGCGCGCCGCGGACGGAAAGCCCGGCGTGTGGTCGTTCTCGCGCAGATCGTTGTCGATCGTTTTCGGCACGTGGAAGCAGCGCATCTCGTAGTCGGCCTCCGCCGCCTTCTCGCTGACGATGCGGCACGTATCGGCGGAATCGTTGCCGCCGATATAGAAGAAGTAGCGGATGTCGTGGTCGCGGCAGCCCTCGAGAATCTGCGCGCAGTAGATATCGTCGGGCTTATCGCGGGTGGAGCCCAGAGCCGCGGACGGGGTCCGCGCGACGGCCTCGAGCTGCTCCGCGGTGAGGCTGGTCAAATCGACCAGGCCCTTGGTTCGGCCCTTGGCGATGCCGCGCACGCCATGGCGCATGCCGAATATCTGCCGCACCTTGCCCGATGCGGCGAGGCCAGCTTGCAAGCCCTCGACGACACCAGCCAGCGATTGATTGATAACGGCTGTCGGACCACCGGATTGACCGATGACCGCGTTGCCGGTCGGAAGATCGACCACGCCCCCTCCTTGAGTGTTTGGAGGCGGCAACATGCCCTGGTGTTATCCGCCGCGCAAGGCCGGCAGAATGTTGCGGCTAAGCGCGCCGCATCAGATGCAGGCTGAACAGTTGAGCCTCGTCGGTCCACACTTTCACTGGGGTCCAGCCGGCGTCTTCGGCCAGGGTCTGGAACTCCGGCACCGAATATTTGTGTGAGTTCTCCGTGTGGATGCGCTCGCCCTTGGTGAAGGAGAAGGTCTGCCCGAGGACCTGCACATCTTGGTCGGTGAGGCTCTCCAGATAGATCTCGATCCGGCCCTTGTCGGCATTGTAAAGCGCGACGTGGGCGAAGCGCGTCGTGTCGAAGTCGCCGTCGAGGTCACGGTTGATGCGCGTCAGTAGGTTCAAGCTGAACGAGGCGGTCACGCCGCCGTCGTCGTCATAGGCGGGGATCAGAATGTCGAGACTCTTCTTGAGATCGACGCCAACGAGAAAGGCGCTGTCCGGTCCCAGAAGCTGCGCGGCATTCTCCAAAAAGCCATGCGCTTCTTCGTGGGTAAGGTTCCCGATGGTCGAGCCGGAGAAAAAGCCGAGCCTGTCACCGTGTGGCGTACCGTCAAGCGTGTGCGGTCGGGTGAAATCGCCCACCAACGGTCTCACGGTCAGCCCGTCATGCTGGGCCATGAGCCGCTTCGCAGCCTCGACGAGAAACGCTTCGGAGACGTCGATGGGGACATAGGTATCGAGATTGGTAAGAGCGTCGATCAGCAGACCGGTCTTGCGGCTCGAGCCGGAGCCGAACTCGACGAGAACGCGAACATCGCCCGAAAGCGCCGCGATCTCCGCGCCGTGCGCTTCCAGCAGCGCTGTCTCCGTGCGCGTCGGGTAGTACTCCTGGAGGCGAGTAATGTCCTCGAACAGCGCCGAGCCCACCGCGTCGTAGAGGAAGCGGGAGGGAATGCTGCGCGGGTGCCTGGCGAGCCCGCTCAACACAGCCTCGCCAAACTCCGCGATCTCCGTCGCGCGGCGCGCAGGTTCGGCGACAGGAGCGTCGGCCGGCAACGCCGCGGACAAGACCTGAGGGGACGACACGTCGCTCGCCACTATGCGTCCGCCGCAAGGCGCAGGCCTGTGAACTGCCAGCGCTGGTGAGGATAGAAGAAATTGCGATAGGTCCGCCGCACGTGCCCGGGCGGTGTCGCGCAGGAGCCGCCCTTGAGTGCGAACTGGTTGCACATGAACTTGCCGTTGTATTCACCGACGGCGCCGGGGGCAGCCTTGAAGCCCGGGTAAGGCAGGTAGGCGCTTGACGTCCATTCCCACACATCGCCGAACATCTGGGTTAGCCCCGTCTCGTTCGCGGCCGGCAAAGGCCGCAAGTGGTCGGCGCCGAGGTCGCGGCCCGTCACGGGCAGGCTCAACGAGGCGTGCTCCCATTCGAACTCCGACGGCAGCCGGTAACCGGCCCAACGCGCGAACGCATCCGCCTCGAAATAGCTCACATGGGTGACGGGCGCGGCCGGTTCGACGGGGCGGAAACCTAAAAGGCTCATCTGCATGTAGCCGCCATCGGCCTCCTCGAAATAGAGCGGTCCACGCCAGCCTTCGGCATTGATCGTATTCCAGCCGTCGGCGAGCCACAGCGTGTGCGTGCGATAGCCGCCGTCCTCGATGAATTGAATCCACTCCGCATTGGTGACGCAGCGATTGGCGAGCTTGAAGGGCCGGATCAACTGCTCGTGGCGCGGGCCTTCGTTGTCATAGGCGAAGCCGTCACCGTCGTGCCCGACAGTGTGCACGCCGCCGTCAAAGGCGCTGAACGCGAGCGGTGCGGGCTCGCCTGCAGAAAGGCCGGGCGCGCCTTCGCGATAAGCGGGCTTGAGCGGTTCGGCGGCGAACAGGCTCAAGATGTCGGTCAGCAGCAACTCTTGATGCTGCTGTTCGTGGTTGATGCCGAGTTCGATGAGCGCCTCAGCTTCAGCCGGCAGGCCGGTCTCGAGCAAGCGCTCAAGGCCTGCATCCACATGGGCGCGGTAATCGCGCACGGCCTGCGCCGAAGGCCGGGTCAACAACCCGCGCTTCGGGCGCGGATGCCGCGGTCCGACGGCCTCGTAATAGGAGTTGAAGCAATATTCGAACGCCTCATCGAATAGGCGGTAGCCGGGGGAAAAGCGCGGCAGCACGAACGCCTCGAAAAACCACGTGGTATGCGCAAGGTGCCATTTGGTGGGGCTTGCATCGTCCATGGCCTGGACGACTTGATCCTCGTCGCTCAATGGGCCCGCGAGCCGAAGTGACAGGCGGCGTGTCTGCATCAGGCGATCGCGGAGGGATGTTGCTTGCGAAGGGGCTTCGCGCCGGGGCTCGGCGAGGACGGCGTGACTGAGGCTCATGGTTCCTCCCGTGGGGGTTCGGGGGTCTGACTCGCAACGTGCGATTTAGCAGCTTGTTCCTATTCAGGAAACGCGCAACCATGCACAATTCCGTGACGATTGTTTGATTTTCCGGGGACGCTGTCCAGTGCTCCAGTCCGACCAAGATCCGTTGATTTCCGTGGACGGGCGCCAGTCAGAGGCGGCGGCCGCGATCCAGCGTGGCGTCTGCCGCACGTTTCGTGCACTGGGTCACGCCGTGGTCACCGAGTTGCCGCTGGCGAACGGGCGCCGCGCCGACGTCGTCGGCCTGTCGCCGTCGGGAGACGTGTTGATCGTCGAGATCAAATCGTGCCTGGTCGATTACCGCACGGACGGGAAGTGGCACGAATATCTGGATTATTGCGACCGGCTTTACTTCGGCGTTGCGTCGGATTTTCCGTGCGAGGTCATTCCCGAGGCAGCCGGTCTGATCTTGGCCGATCGCTACGGTGCGGAGCTCGTGCGCGAGCCCGCCGAGGAACGGCTCAACGCCGCGCGCCGTAAGGCCATGATGCTGAACTTCGCGCACGCTGCAGCCTTGCGCCTCCAGCACCAACTCGATCCCGGCTGCGGTTTCAAAAGCTGAAGGCGCTGAAAATTATTTCGGCGCGCGCTTGGCGAGAATACGCTGAAGCGTTCGGCGGTGCATGTTGAGCCGCCGCGCCGTCTCCGAGACGTTGCGGTTGCACAGCTCGTAGACCCGCTGAATGTGTTCCCAACGCACGCGGTCCGCCGACATAGGATTCTCCGGCGGCGGCGCCTTGTCGTTGGGCGAAGCGGTTAGCGCGTTATAGACGTCGTCGGCGTCCGCCGGCTTCGCCAGATAGTCGACCGCGCCGATCTTCACCGCGCTCACGGCAGTCGCGATGTTGCCATAGCCGGTCAGCACGACGGCGCGGGACTCGGGACGAACTTCCTTCAGCGTGGCAATCACGTCGATGCCGTTGCCATCGTCGAGTCGCATGTCCACCACGGCGAATGCCGGTGGGCGCCGCTTGAGCGAGGCCAAGCCTTCTTCGACGGACGCCGCTGCTTCGACGTCAAAGCCGCGTGCTTCCATGGCGCGTGCAAGGCGCTGGAGGAAGGCCTTGTCATCGTCGACGATCAAAAGCGTATTGTCTTCCGGTGGCATTAGCATGCCCTGTGGCGAAAAGGTGGAGACCTGGGCTTCCATTGATGAGCTCCTCGTTACGTTCTCGAAGCCCAACCCTGGCGTAAGCTCCCAATTGCATTAGTGAATTTCTTTTGAGGTACAGGTAGGCGCTTTCGTGTGGGGTGGCAAGCCTTCGGCCTGCGCAACGCACCGTCAAAGTGAACGGAATCAGTTGAAATCAGGCCCATTTGGGGCTGCCGCGCATCAAGAACGGTACGAAAGCCGAAAATCACAGGATCGGCGCGGGTGTGTCCGGCTCTATGCTCGCGGCTCGCTCGAACTTCGCGCGGGGCCAGACCACGGTCACCACGGCGCCGGTCTGCGGTTCTGGACAGTTGGCAAGCTCTAGGCGTGCGCCCGACCGCTCGAGCAACGTCTTGGCGATGAAGAAGCCGAGGCCCATGCCAATATGCTCGTCCGGCTCTTCGTCTCCCCAGCTCTTACCGGGCCGCGTCGTGACGAAGGGCTCGCCAAGCTGCTCGAGAACGTTGGGCGGAAAGCCCTCGCCGTCGTCGGCGATAACGATGCGCACCTCGTCCGTCGACCAATCCGCCTCGACATCGACCTTGGTCGCGGCGAAGTCGACCGCATTCTCCACGAGATTGCCGAGACCGTAGATGACGCCGGGATTGCGTTGCGTGACAGGCTCGAGCGCCGCAGGTGCGCCCGGCTCGGTGCCGGGCACCGGTCTGGCCGTAATCTCGATGGGGACCGCCATGAGCCTGTGCGGCTCGACCACCTCGTCGATCAAGTGGCTGACGGGCAAGCGCGAGACGATGATGTCGAGTTGCTCGCCGTGCTCGGCAAGTTCCTTCAAGATCTGGCGGCAGCGCTCGGCTTGCGCACGGAGCAAGGTCAGGTCGTCGAAGTGAGGATCGTCCCCTTTTGTGTCGTGCAGGAGCTCCTTGGTCACCACGGCAATCGTGGCCAGGGGCGTGCCGAGCCCATGCGCCGCCGCCGCAGCCAAGCCGTCCAGCGCGGAAAGCTTCTGTTCACGCGCGAGCACCATCTCGGCGGCTGCCAAGGCCTCGGCCATGCGCCGGCCCTCTTCGGCCGTGCGCCAGGAGTAGAGCCCGATAAACAGAATGCCGGCGACCACTGCCGCCCAGACCCCAAAGACGTACATGAGCGGAAGGGCAAGGCTCTCGCCGCCGAACCAGGGAAGCGGGTAGTGGTACTTGGTCAGTACGCTCGCCGCGATAATGGTGAGGATGCCCAGCGCCACCGTGATCCGTATCGGCAAGGTCGAAGCGGATACCGTGACGGGTGCGATGAGCAGGAAGGCAAACGGGTTCGCCAGGCCGCCCGTGAGATACAGAAGCGCGGCAAGCTGGAGAACGTCATAGCCCAGCATGAGGGAGGCGTGGTTGCTTTTCAGCCGGTGGCTCGACGGGTAGCGGATGCGTAACGCCACATTGAGCCAGGCCGACGCTGCGATGACCGCGAAGCACCAACCGATCGGCACGTTGAGGCCGAGCACCCAGTAGGCAAAGATCACCGTCAGGCTCTGACCGAGCACGGCGAGCCAGCGCAGACGCACGATCGTATGCAAGCGCAACCGGCTGTCGACAGCGCGCAACCATTCCGGTCCGCCGCCAGCGTCGGCGGTTTGACTATTGTCGAGTGCAGCCATAGGTGAACCTTAGCATGTGGCGGGAAATCATAATTCCGACAAAGCAGGCGCGCAGTGCAAAGAAATGAACGAGACGGCCCGAAATCTCTCGAAAGATAGTGTTGAGGTGGGCGCGAACGTGCCCCTCCCCGTCGCCGTACGCGATCTCACCAAACGCTATGGCACGGTTATGGCCGTCAATCACATTAGTTTTACCGTCGAGCCCGGGGCCACTGTCGCACTGCTCGGCGGCAACGGCGCCGGCAAGACCACGACCATCGCCATGTTGCTGGGGCTGATCAAGCCGACGGCGGGCGAGGTGCGTGTGTTCGGCGCGGACATGGCCCGCGACCGCTACAGCGTGGCGCAGCGCATGAACTTCCAAAGTCCTTATGTGGATCTTCCGGCCCGGCTGACCGTGAAGCAGAACCTCACGGTCTATGCCGAACTCTACGGGATCGCCAACGCAGGCGAGCGGATCGGCTATGTCGCTGAACATCTGCAGATCGAGGATCTACTCGGCCGGCAGACCGGAAAGCTCTCTGCCGGACAGAAGACGCGCGTCGGACTTGCCAAGGCATTACTCAATGCGCCTGAGCTTTTGCTGCTCGATGAGCCGACTGCCTCGCTTGATCCCGACACGGCAGACTGGGTCCGGCGCAAGCTGAAGAGCTATGCGCGGGAACGCAAAGCGACACTGCTGCTCGCCTCGCACAACATGGCCGAAGTCGAGCGGCTCGCGGACCGCGTGATCTTGCTTCAGGCCGGGCGCATCATCGAAGACGAGACGCCGCAGGCGCTCATCGAAGCCCATGGCCGGCAGACATTGGAAGACGTATTCCTCGATGTCGTACGTGGCCGCAATGCGCAGGCGGTGCCCGAGAGTCTGGCGTCGTGAGCGTCCCCAGTGTCATAGATGCGACCGAGCCGGTTCTTCTGCCGCCGCGCGGCGCACGCGCATCGCTACGGCGCATCGCCGGGCTTGTCCGCCGCTACATGTATCTGTTGCGCAGTTCCGGCGTCCGCATCGTGGAGCTGATCTACTGGCCGTTCCTCCAGATGCTCTCATGGGGCTTCTTGCAGAAATATCTGGCGAGCACGGAGAACCCCTACGCGCAAGCCGCCGGTGTGCTGATCGGCTCGGTCTTGCTGTGGGACATTCTGTTCCGCTCGAAGATCGGCTTCTCCACGACCTTCATCGAAGAGATGTGGTCGCGCAATTTGGGGAATTTGCTGATAAGCCCGTTGCGGCCGTTCGAGCTGGTCGCCGCGCTTTCCGTGTGGAGCATCATCCGGCTCTCCGTCGGCATGGTACCGGTTTCCATCGCCGCATTTCTCTTCTTCGGGTTCAACCTGCTCGATCTCGGCCTGGCGCTCGCGGCGTTCTTTTTCGTACTGGTGCTGACGAGCTGGTCGCTCGGGCTCATCGCCGCCGGCGTCATTTTGCGCTATGGGCTTGGCGCGGAGGAACTGGCCTGGTCGCTGGCATTCCTGTTGCTGCCACTGTGTTGCGTCTACTATCCCGTCTCGATTCTGCCTGACTGGCTTCAGCCGGTCGCCTTGGCGCTTCCGCCGACCCATGTCTTTGAGGGCATGCGCTCAATTCTGCTGCACGGCACGTTCGATCCGGCGGATCTGTGGTGGGCGCTTGGCCTGAACGCGATCTATCTCGTGGCGGGCTACGCCACGTTCAGCTGGTTTCTCAGTAGCGCCCGCGAGAACGGCACGCTGCTTCAGCTTGGGGAGTAAGCATGCGACGGCCTTTGCTTCTGGTGATCCTTGGCGGCTTCGTCATTGGCGCATTGCTCGGCGCCGTGATGCTGCTCAACACCGATGCGCAACGGACGCGGGTGGTGACGAGCGGCAAGGCGCTTATCGGCGGACCATTCGAACTCGCCGGCAAGGACGGCAAGACGGTCACCGACAAGGATTTCCGCGGCCGCTATATGCTGGTGTTCTTCGGCTTCACGCACTGCCCGGACATTTGCCCGGCCGAGCTGCAAGTCATGTCGGCGGCGCTGGAGGATCTCGGGGCGGACGCAGACAAGGTTGTCCCCATTTTCATCACGCTCGATCCGGAGCGCGACACGCCCGAGGCTGTCACGGCCTATGTGCAAAATTTCGGCACGAACTTTGTCGGACTCACCGGCTCGCCCGAGGCGATCGAGAAGGCCGCGAAGGCCTACCGCGTGACCTACCAGAAGTTCCAAGACGAAAGCATGGGCGACGATTACAGCATCGACCACTCCGCGCTCGTTTACCTCATGGGTCCGGACGGCGCGTTCGTCACGCACATTCCTTATGGGACGCCGCCTAAAAAAATGGCGGAAACCTTGCGCCGCTACCTATAGCCGCGCGGCGCATGTCCCCTGCGGCCATCTGTCATTGCACTGCAGCAAAAATTCGCCACCTGATTCCGCGATGCAGCATTAGACTGTTGATGAGTCGGAGGGACGATCATGCTGTACCACCTCTACGAGCTGAATCAGGCTGCGCTGCATCCGGCGCGCGCCACGGCGGAAGCCTATCGTTTGATGTGGCGCAATCCGCTGAACCCGGCCTCGCGGACAGCGCTTGGCCGCGGTGCCGCGGCCGCGCTCGAACTGTTCGAGCGTTCGACGCGCCGCTACCGAAAGCCCGCCTGGGGGATAGACACGGTCGAGGTTGACGGGCGGGAGGTGGGCGTCGTGCTGCGCACCGTCCTGTCGAAGCCGTTCTGCAATCTCGTGCACTTCGAGCGGGACCTGACGGGTTCGCGCCGGCGAAAAGATCCGAAAGTCCTCGTGGTGGCGCCTATGGCGGGTCACTTCGCGACGCTTCTGCGCGGCACAGTTCGCGATCTCCTCCCCGATCACGACGTCTATGTCACCGAATGGCAGGACGCGCGCTTCGTGCCGCGCGCCGCAGGGGCCTTCGACCTCGACGTCTACATCGACTACATCACGGAGTTTCTGAGAGCCTTCGAGGGCGACGTGCACATCATGGCGGTCTGTCAGCCGACCGTTCCGGTGTTCGCCGCCGTGTCGCTGATGGAGGCGCAGAAGGACCGCGCCGTGCCCCGCTCCATGACCCTCATGGCCGGTCCCATCGATGCGCGGCAGAGCCCGACAGCCGTCAATCGCTTCGCCGACGGTAAGCCGCTGAGCTGGTTCCGCCAACACGTCATCACCCAGGTGCCCTGGCCGTATCCCGGCATGATGCGGCTCGTCTATCCGGGCTTCTTCCAGCTCTCCGGCTTCATGGGCATGAATATCGACCGGCACCTGACCGCCCACCGGGATCTGTTCCATAACCTGATCCGCGGCGACGGCGATTCCGCCGACAAGCACCGTGAGTTCTACGACGAGTTTCTCGCGGTCATGGACCTCACGGCCGAGTATTACCTTCAGACCATCGAGACGGTGTTCCTCGACTACAAGCTGCCCAAGGGCGAAATGCGCCATCGGGGCACGCCCGTGGACCCCTCGAAAGTCAAGCGGGTCGCGCTCATGACGGTCGAGGGCGAGAAGGACGATATTTCCGGGATCGGCCAGACTGAGGCTGCCCAAACATTGTGCAGCAACCTCTCAGACGGTCTCCGCGCCCACCATTTGCAGCCTGGCGTCGGCCACTACGGCGTTTTTAATGGTTCGCGCTTCCGGTCGGATATTTTGCCGGAAATCCGCCGTTTTATCCGGGCTCACCAGCGCCGCAAAAGCGCTCTGGGACGGGCTTTGAGCCGCGTTGCCTAAACCACAGGCGAGCGTTTTTGCGAGCCCCTGTGCTACGCTGAAGGCGCAGATTCGGGTAGCCCTCAAGGTGTGGCGTATGGGAGACGGGGATGCTGAAGCGGCTCAATCTCGGGCGGGGTGAGACGATCGAGGTCAAAATTCAGGGCTTGGAAATTCCGATGCTGCTGCGGCGCAGCACGCGGGCCAGGCGGTTCAGCCTTCAAGTCAGCGAGGCACGGCGCGGCGCGGTCCTGACCATGCCGGCCTATTCCAGCTTCGCCGATGCCGACGAATTCCTGTCACGCCATTTGGACTGGCTCAAGGAGCGGGTCGCCGACCTGCCCGAGCCAGTGCCGTTCACCGACGGCGCCGTCATTCCCTTGCGCGGGCTCGCCCACCTCTTGCGTTTCGCCGGCCCCGTGCGCCGCCGTGGCGTGGTCTGGGTCGAGGACCCGGAGGACGCAATGATCGCGCCCGCATGGCCAGTCGGCGCGCGCGTCGCCAAAGAGCGCCTGCCGCGCCTGCATATCTCCGGAGAGGACGAACACGCGCCCCGCCGGCTGCTGGACTGGCTGAGGCGCCAGGCCCATTTGGATCTGAAGCTGCGAGTGGACATTCATGCCAGGCGCCTGAACCTGCAGCCGAAGCGTATCTTCGTGCGCGATCAGACGACGCGCTGGGGATCATGCTCTACGACCGGCGCGCTGTCCTTCTCGTGGCGGCTCGTCCTGGCGCCGCCCTTCGTGCTCGACTATCTCGCCGCGCACGAGGTTGCCCATCTCGCCCACATGAATCATGGGCCGCGCTTTTGGGCGGTTGTCGCGCGCACCATGCCGCGGCACGAGGAGGCGCGGGACTGGCTGGGCAAATACGGCTCCAACCTCCACGCTTACGGGGCGGAGGCCATGCCGCATCATTCGCAAGGCACCTCGCCTGCGGACAGCATCGAATAGCAGAAGAGTTCTACCCGCCGCCGAAGAAGCCAAAGACGCGTTGGTAGAAGGGACGCTCCGTCGCGTCGTCGCGGGCTTTGGCCGTTTGCGATGGCCACGGCAGCCGCACCGCGATGGTCTCCTCACGCGGCCGCCGGCTGTGTGCACCCGGGAGCGGTAAGGGCCGCTTGTCCTCATGTGCAGAGAGCATGATGTCGTGCCATAGCGAGGCGGGCAGTGTGCCGCCGGTGACCTTCTTCATGTGCTTGCCGTTGTCGTTTCCGACCCACACGCCCGCCACGTAATGCGCCGTGTAGCCGACGAACCAGGCATCCCGTGAATTCTGGGTGGTGCCGGTCTTGCCCCCGGCCATGTGTTTGGGGATGGCTGCGCGCTTGCCGGTCCCGCGCACCAGCGCGGTGTTGAGCATGTCGTTCATGGCGCCGACGTTGTGGAGCGCAACCACTTGTCCTGTAACGGATTTCCGGCGCTTGTAGAGTGTCTTGCCCTCGCCGTTGCGGATGCGTGTGATAACATGCGGCAGAACGCGTTTCCCGCCATTGGCAAACGGGGCGTATGCGCCGGCGAGTTCCAGCAGTGTCACCTCCGCCGTGCCGAGGGCGATGGATGGCTGCGTATGAAGTTTTGAATTGATGCCGAGACGCCGCGCCGTGTGGGCCACACGCTCTGGCCCGACCGCGGAGGTCAGCTTGACGGCGACCGTGTTGAGCGAGTGCGCCATGCTGTAGCGCAACGTGACCTTGCCCTTGTACTTGTTCGTGTAGTTCTTCGGCTGCCAGCCACGGATATTGACCGGACCGTCATAGGCGACCGAGTCTGGCGTGTAGCCGCTTTCCAGCGCCGCGAGATAGACGAAGGGCTTGAAGGCAGAGCCCGGCTGGCGCAGGGCTTTCAGAGCGCGGTCGTAAGGGCTTGCTTTGTAGGACCGGCCGCCGACCAGCGCCTTTACCGCGCCCGATGCGGGGTCGAGGATGACCACGGCGCCTTGGCCGGCTTTCACTTTACGTCCTTCGGTGTCGAGCAGCTTGCGCAGGCGTTCCTGCGCGGCGCGTTGCAGATGCGCGTCGACCGTCGTGTTTACGACAAGTGCGCCGTCGTTCTCGCCGACATATTCGGGCAGCAGCTCCGCCACCCAGTCGACAGCGTAAGGGAAGCCCGTGTCATCGCCTTTGGCGCGAAGCTTCAGAGGCTGCGTGGCGACTTTGCGGGCCGTCGCCTCTGTGATGAATCCCGCCTCGACCATGTTGTCGAGCACGACCTGGGCACGCGTGCTCGCCGCACGCACACTGCGGGTCGGTGCGTAGCGTGAGGGCGCCTTGAGAAGGCCAGCCAGCATCGCCGACTGCGCCAGCGAAACGTCACGTGCAGAGCGGCCGAAATAATGCCGGGCCGCGGCCTCCACGCCGTAAGTACCGCCGCCGAAATAGACGCGGTTCAGGTAAAGCTCGAGGATCTCGTCCTTGGAGAAGCGCTGCTCCAGCCACACCGCGTAGATGAGTTCCTCCAACTTGCGCGTGATCGTGCGGTCCGGCTTGAGGAACAGGTTCTTGGCAAGCTGCTGGGTGATGGTGGAGCCACCCTGGACGACGGTGCCCGCGGTGAAATTTCGGTAGCTGGCGCGCGCGAGGCCAACCGGGTCGATGCCGAGATGATGGTAGAAGCGGCGGTCCTCCGTCGCCATCACCGCCTTGATGAGGTGATCGGGAAGCACGTCCACGCGGATATGCCCGCGGCGCAAACCCCGCTCTGCCAAAACGGTGCCGTCGGCGGCCAGAACCGTAACGTTGGGCGGACGGTCGTCGAGGGTGGCGAGCAGGGGATCGGGGACCTGGGAAATGAAATAGACCACCGCTCCGCCGAGCGCGATGGTGCCCCAGATCGCAGCTAAAAGGCTGAAGCGGAGGGCTTTGAAGAGGTAAGGATGCGCCCGGGCGGTGCGTCTTAGGCGGGCAAAGCGGCCCTTGGGACGCCGGCTGGAAGGGCGCCGCTTCGATGGTGGCCGGCGCCGCGTGGGTCCACGCGAGCCCGCCAGCTTGCGGCTCCTGCCTTGGGGTTTGGCCTTTCGCCGCACGCCGCTCATCTCAACTCAACGCCTCAACTGAACTCGAAGGTGAGCCTCGCCACCAAAAATGGTGAATCGCAAGGCTCTTCGCGCGGAAACCTTAAAGGGCCCGCCTTGCCACAGCGTTAAGGAATGGAGGCGTAGGAGGCGCCGCTAAACGTCCAGATTGGCAACTTCCAGGGCGTTTTCCTGGATGAACTCGCGCCTGGGCTCGACCACGTCGCCCATCAGCCGCGAGAAGATGTCGTCGGCGTCCTCACCCTCCCGGATCTTCACCTGGAGGATGGTGCGCGTATCGACGTCGAGCGTCGTCTCGAAGAGCTGGTCGGCGTTCATTTCGCCAAGGCCCTTATAGCGCTGGAGCGTAAGGCCCTTGCGTCCGGTCTCCATCACCGCATCGAGCAGTTCCGAGGGCCCGTGGACTTCCAGGCTCGTGTCTTTTCGCTTGAGGGTGGCCGGCTTGGCGTAGACCTCTTGCAGGTGCGGGGCGTACTGATCGAGCTTCAGTGCATCGGCGGAGGCGATGAACGGCCCGTCGATCAGATGAGACTCCATCACGCCGCGCAGCTCGCGCCAGAAGCGAAGTCCGCCTTCGGGCAGCGCTTCGCCGTGCCAGCCGCGCTCGGTCTCTTCCGACAGCGAGTCGAGCCGCTTGGCGATATAGGCCGCCGCGGCCTGCGCCTGCTTCGTGTCCTTCAGCACGTCCGGACTGAGGGCACCCGCGATGGCCGCTTGCTCGATGACGAAACGCGGATAGCGGCTATGCAGCCCACGCAGGATGCCCGTAACGAGCCGCGCCTGCTCCACGATGTCGCGCAAGTCCCCGCCGCCGCGCGCGGCGTCCTCGCCGGTCGTCAGCACGGTGTCCTGAAGCCCCTCGCCGATGAGGTAGTCCTCAAGACCATCTTCGTTCTTGAGATAGCGCTCATGGTTCCCGCGCTTCACCTTGTAGAGCGGCGGTTGGGCGATATAGAGGTGGCCCGCCTCGATGATCGACGGCATCTGCCGGTAGAAGAAGGTGAGCAACAGCGTACGGATGTGCGAGCCGTCGACATCGGCGTCCGTCATGATGATGATCTTGTGATAGCGCAGCTTCGCTAGGTCGAACTCATCGCCGATACTTGTGCCAAGCGCGGTGATGAGCGTACCGATCTCCGCGCTCGACAGCATTTTGTCGATGCGCGCGCGCTCCACGTTGAGGATCTTGCCGCGCAAGGGCAGTACCGCCTGGAACGCGCGTTCGCGCGCCTGCTTGGCGCTGCCGCCGGCGCTGTCGCCCTCGACCAGGAAGATCTCGGACTTGGCCGGATCGCGCTCCTGACAGTCGGCAAGCTTGCCGGGCAGCGAGGCCACATCCAGCGCGCCCTTGCGCCGCGTGAGTTCGCGGGCCTTGCGCGCCGCTTCGCGCGCGGCCGCCGCTTCCACGATCTTCTGCACGATATTGCGTGCCTCGCCCGGGTTCTCCTCGAACCATTGGGAGAGCCGCTCGGCCACCACGCTCTCGACCACCGGGCGCACTTCCGAGGAGACGAGCTTGTCCTTGGTCTGGCTGGAGAATTTCGGATCGGGCACCTTCACCGAAAGCACGCAAGTGAGTCCCTCGCGCGCATCGTCGCCCGTGAGCGCCACCTTCTCTTTTTTGGCGATGCCGGACGCCGCGGCGTAAGTGTTCACCGTGCGGGTCAGCGCCGCGCGGAAGCCGGCCAAATGCGTGCCGCCATCCCGCTGCGGGATGTTGTTGGTGAAGCACAAGACGTTCTCGTGGTAGCTGTCGTTCCACCACAAGGCCGCTTCCACCGTGATGCGGCTTTGCATCTTCTCCACGACAACCGGCTCGTTGATGAGCGGATGTTTGGTGCGGTCGAGGAACTGCACGAAGGCGCGTAAACCCCCTTCGTAGTGCATCTCCTCGGTCTTGGGTTCGACGCCGCGCAAGTCCGACAGGATAATGCGTACGCCGGAGTTCAGGAACGCGAGCTCGCGCAAGCGATGCTCCAATGTCGCGTAATCGAAGTCGACCATGGTGAAGGTGTTCGTGCTCGGCACGAAAGTGATGCGTGTGCCGGTCCGCCCTTGCGAGTCGCGCATGGGCTTCAGCGGCGCCTCGGGCACGCCGTCGGCAAAGCGCATCGTGTGCTCTTTGCCGTCGCGCCAAATGGTGAGTTCCAGCATGCTCGACAGCGCGTTCACCACCGACACGCCCACGCCGTGCAGTCCGCCGGAGATCTTGTAGGAGTTCTGGTCGAACTTTCCGCCGGCGTGGAGCTGCGTCATGATCACTTCGGCCGCGGACACGCCTTCGCCCTTGTGGATCTCGGTGGGAATACCGCGGCCGTTGTCTTCCACGGTCACCGAGCCGTCGGCGTTGAGCATGACGTTGATCTCGTCGCAATAGCCGGCGAGCGACTCGTCGATGGCGTTGTCGACCACCTCGTAGACCATGTGGTGCAGGCCGGAGCCGTCGTCGGTGTCGCCGATATACATGCCCGGCCGCTTGCGCACGGCGTCGAGGCCTTTCAGCACTTTGATCGACTCTGCGCCGTAGTCTGCGGCAGCTTCAGCTTTGCGTTTGGCAGCTGGTGTCATGGTGTCCTGAGGTGTTCTTGAAGGTCGCAGTAATGGGTCTTTTTGGGAGGCCCGAGAGGCCCCTGATTCAGGCTTCGATATTACCCTGATTCACAGCAAAGATTTGGGCGTCTTGGGCGATCGGCGAAAAAAGCTCCTTATCCGTTCCGGTCATCCAGGCCTGCACTCCGAGCCGCAAAATCTCGCCAAAAAGGGCTTCCCTGCGGGCCGCATCGAGATGGGCCGCGACCTCGTCCAGGAGGATAAGGGGGGCGTTGCCTTCGAGCGACTTGATGAGCTCGGCCTTGGCGAGGATGAGACCCAGCAGAAGGGCCTTTTGCTCGCCGGAGGAGCACTGGGCGGCGGGCGCGTTCTTAGGCCCGTGAACCACTAATAGGTCGCTTCTGTGCGGACCTTCAAGGGTCCGCGACGCCGCACGGTCCCGCTCCCGGCCGTCCTCCAGCAGGATGCGAAAGACGTCCTCAACCTCCGTTGCGGGCCGCTCGGTCAGCTCCGATTCCAGCGTGCCGTGAAGCGCCAGCACCGCGTGCGGGAAGGGGCCTTCGCCCTGGGCTTCTCGTGTCTCCTCGATCAGGCCGGTGAGCCGCTCCACGGCGTCGTACCGCGCGGCGGCGATGGCGACCCCGGCTTCAGCCATCTGCTCCTCCAGGCCCTCGAAGAGACTGCGCGAATGCTCCCGCATCTGGAACAGCCGGTTGCGCTGGCGCATGGCCCGTTCATAGCGGTTCAGCGGCGTGCGCATCTTCGGGTCGATGGAAAGCACGAGGCGGTCGAGAAAGCGCCGCCGTTCCGATCCGCCGCTCGTGAACAGTCCGTCCATGGCGGGGATGAGGAAGACCTGCTTCACATACTCGCCGAGGGCGCCCGCGCTATGGTCCTTGCCGTTGATGCGTACCGTGCGGCCCGTGCCCTCTTCGCGCGCACTGGCAAGCAGCCCGGTACCGATTTCTGTTTCCCCAGCCCGCGTCATCACCGTGGCGGCGATGGCAAATCCGCCGTCCCCGTCTTTGCGTGCAAGCTCGACATAGGGGCGGCCCCGCAAGCCATGGCCGGGACCCAGCAACGACACAGCCTCCAGCAGGTTGGTCTTGCCCGAGCCGTTGTCGCCGGTGAGCACCACGGGCCGCGCATCGAGATCGAGGCGCGCGCTTGCATAGTTGCGAAAGTTGGTGAGCTTCAACGTGCGGACGGAAAGCCGCGTCAGGTCAGGCTGGGACGCGTGCGCATCCTCGGGTGTGTGCTGCCGCGGCGTTGCGTTCATACCCGCATCGGCATGAGGACATAAAGCGCCGATGGATCCTTTACGTCGCACACCATGGTCGGCGATCCCGGATCGGCCAGATGAAACTCGGCCGTTTCGCCCTCCAACTGATCGGAAATGTCGAGCAGGTAGCGGGCGTTGAACCCGATCTCGAGCGGATCGTGTTCGTATTCGACAGAAAGTTTCTCGGTGGCGCTGCCGGATTCGGGATTGTTCACCGACAGGGTCAGCGTGCCGTCGGCCAGCGCGAGCTTCACAGCGCGGCCCTTGTCGCTGGACAGGGTCGACACCCGGTCCACGGCCTTCGAGAAGGTCTCGTTGTCCACCTCGAGCTGCTTGTCGTTGCCTTGCGGGATGACGCGCTCGTAGTCGGGGAAGGTGCCGTCGATCAGCTTGGAGGTCAGCACCACGCGGCCAGCGGCGATGCGGATCTTCGACGGTGACAGCTCAATGGTCACCTCGCCGTCCTCGTCCTCCACGATCTTGGAGAGCTCCTGCACAGTTTTGCGCGGCACGATCACGCCGGGCATGCCGGCAGCGCCTGATGGTAGCGGCAACTCGACTTGCGCCAGACGGTGTCCGTCCGTGGCCACGGCCCGAAGCGTAGGTTTGCCCTCGCTCTCACCCTTGGCCTCATGGAGATAGATGCCGTTCAAATAGTAGCGCGTCTCCTCGGTGGAGATGGCGAAGCGCGTCTTCTCGATCAGCCGCTTGAGATCGCCGGCCGGGACCTTGAAGGCATGGCCGAGGTCTTCCACGCTGAGCGACGGAAAATCGTCGGCGGGAAGCGTTTGTAGCGAGAACTGCGCGGGACCGCTGGTGATGACGAGACGCTCTTGCTCCGCATCGCGATTGAGCTCGATCTCGCCGTCCGGCAGCTTGCGGACGATGTCGTAGAACATATGGGCTGGCACGGTGACCGCGCCGTCGCCTTGGGCGGTGCAGGCCACCCGTTCCACGAGCTCCATGTCGAGGTCGGTCGCGGTCAGCTTCAGCTCGTTCGCGTCCGCCGTGAGCAGCACATTCGAAAGAATGGGGATGGTGTTGCGCCGTTCGACCACGCTCGCCACGTGGGCGAGCGACTTGGCCAGACCGGGCTTGTCGATGGTGAGGCGCATGGTTGGAGAATACCCCGAAAATTGGTTCGTTTTCTCGCCGAGTGTTTCCCAGCCAGAAGCATCTTTCTGCTCCGGTCCGGCCTTGGTGGAGGCCTAGGGAAAACGGGCGGAAAGCCCAGTCGAACTTGGCGCGACGCCGCGAAATTTGCAAGAGCAGGGGAGAGGCCTCAGGTCAAAGCGCAAGGCCCCTCCTGCCTTTCCCCCTAGTCGCGCAGCAGACGCTTCAACAGTTCGATCTCCTCGCGAAGCTGGTTGTCGTCGCTCATCAGCTGCTCGATCTTGCGGATCGCATGCAGCACCGTAGTGTGATCGCGATTGCCGAACCGCCGCCCAATCTCCGGCAGAGAGCGGGAGGTCAGGAGTTTGGCGAGATACATGCCGATCTGACGCGGCCGCACGATCGAGCGGTTGCGCCGTCCAGACAGGAGATCGCCGCGGTTGACGCCGTAATGCTTCGACACCGTCCGTAGGATGTCGTCGATACGCACCCGCCGCGGCTCCGCGCCCCGCATCAGATCGCGCACGATCTGCTCGGCGATGGCGATCGTCACCGGCTCGTCGGTGAGCTGATAGCTCGCCCTAAGGCGGTGAACTGCGCCTTCGAGCTCCCGCCCGCTTTCGCTCAGGCGTTCGGCAAGGAAGGCGAGCACGGTGTCCGATACTTCCAGTCCGTTCGTCTCGGTGCAGGCCTCTTGCGCCCGCTTCTCCAGAATCTTGTGCCGCAGATCGTAGTCCATGGCCTTGATCTCGGCCACGAGCCCGCCGCCAAGCCGTGAGCGCATGCGCATGTCGAGCTTGTCGAGATGGGTCGGCGCGCGATCGGCCGCGACGACCACTTGCCGTCCGCCGTCGATCAGTGAGTTCAGCGTGTGGCAGAACTCCTGCTGGATGGTCGGGCCTTGCAGAAACTCCATGTCGTCGATCAGCAAGATGTCGATGTTGCGGAGCTTCTCCTTGAAGGCCAGTGCATCACGCGCCCGCAACGCTTGCACGAAACCGGACATGAAGCGCTCGGCCGTGAGGTAAAGCACCTCGGCCTCGGGCTTCTGCTGCGTGACCTCCCAGGCGATGGCGTTCAACAAATGGGTTTTGCCCAGGCCGACATTACCGTGCAAAAACAATGGATTGAATGGAGACTGCGGACTCGACAAAGCGTGTGCGACCTGCTGTGCCGCTGCGTGCGCCAGCTTGTTCGTGTTGCCCACGACGAAACTGGAGAAGCTGAGGCGCGGGTCGAGGGGCGAGCCTTCGAAGCCCTCATAGCCGGTGCGCAACGGCATCGGCAGGAGCGTCCGGTCGTTTGCGGCGGGCGCCGGCGCGCGCTGTACGCGTGGCGGGTCCTTGACCGGCTCGACCGCAAAATGCGGCTGCCGAACCGTGAACTCAAGGCGTTCAGCCGCGGGCCACTCGCCGCGCGAATGCCTCAAGACGGATTCGTAGTAGTGGGTGCGCAGCCAGTTCCGTAAAAAACGTGTCGCCACGGTGAGATGGACAACGCCTTCGCCCACCTCTTGGACCTCCACGCCCTTAAACCAGCTTGCGTAGACGTCCTCCCCCACTTCCCCACGTAAGCGGGCCTTTACTCTCGTCCAAGCTTCGCTTGGTGCGCACTGCTCCTCTGGCTCGTGATGAGCCCGTGCTTGTGCCTCTGCCACGGTGTTGTTCTTTCCTGTTCATTTTTTGTCGCGCCATTACGCACCGCACGCATGTTACTTGAGCAGCCAACTTGATCGACGCGGACAGCCACAACCGTCCCATTCGATCGGTCCCTAGCTTTGCTGCCAGGGAAGTCCAATCGCTTTCCAACCCAATTGGGCCCCGCGATGCCTTGCGTCGTCGAGCGGTCCCTCGAACCCCTCTGACACGTTGTGACACGCACGGTACCCAGCCGCCGCCATCGCCTTGGCCGCGGCCAAGCTCCGGCTACCCGAACGGCAAATAAAGAAGAGGTCGTCGTCTAACTGGACACCGAGCGCCGTCAACTCATTGGCAAGGCGTTCGGCAAAGCGCGGATCCACGGACTGATCGGGAAAGGTTTGCCACTCAACGAGTACAGTCCGCTTTCCCAACGGCACAAGATCGGGGATCCCTACATAGGTCCACTCCGCACGGGTGCGCACATCGACGAGTTGTGATCGAGGGGTTGCCTTGAGGCCATTCCAGGCCGTTGCCACATCAACCTCGTCGACCGGGTTTTCATCCGACTGCGCGCCCAAGATCGAGCCTCCTCCCGCAAAAGTTTGAGCACGTCTTAAGAACAGTTTCGGTGCCAACCACAATTCGTGCTGACTTCACGAAACTTACACCCGAAATACTCACAGATTACGCATAAGCATTCCACAAGATGTTCATCCCCCCTTACTGCGAAGACAAAGAAAACCTGTCCCAGCAAGCGCCAAGGCCAAGATACTCAATTGTAAGGAGGGGACTTCCCCGTTCGGTTAACCAGACTATACACACGGAAACCCCAGCAATCAAGCGTATGCAAGGGGCGCGAGCGACAGTATTGATCAGTAAGCGGTCCGACTACGCGCGATCCGCAAGCCTCTGTGTCGAAAGCGCGAATCGACGGAGCTAGAGGGCCGATCCCTCTGCGGACAGGGCTTTTGGAGGCAGTGCAACCTCAAATTTTTTTTTCAGAGGGAAGTTGGTGGAAAACCAATCTGTCATGTTGGCGCTGCCAATCGTCAAGCGATTGAAATAGTCGTCAAATTGACATGAAGCGCGAACGCGCGCGCAGACACGCGTGCAAACGCTGTGGCACTTAAGCAACAAATATTGCGCGTGTGATTTTGAGCGGGTCCGGCTACGCGCCCATCGCGCTGACGCGCTTGGCGAGGCGGGACACTTTGCGGGACGCGGCACGGCGGTGGAGCAGGCCCTTCTGGGCCGTCCGCGCCATGATCGGCTCGGCTTCCTTCAAGGCTGCCTGAGCGGCCTCCTTGCTGCCTGTCGCGATCGCCTCCTCCACTCTGCGGATTGAACTGCGCATGTGGCTGCGCCGAGCCTTGTTGGCTTCGGTGCGACGGGCGATCTGGCGAACGGCTTTCTTCGCCGACTTGGTATTGGCCATATTTAGGGTCCTTGAGGGCTACTTTCGGTTCGCCGTTTTGCGGCTCTCAAAAGTGCCGGAAACGCGAAATTTGAGTGCTCTATACCGAGCGCCCCCCAAAGCGTCAACTATGGCGCCGAGGCGCCCGAAGGCTCCTGGAGGGCCCTTAAGCCTCCGCCTCGCTCCATAGGGTGATGTCAGGGGGTTCGGCGAGCAGTTCCCCGGCAATCTCCCGGAAGGCGTCGATATGCGGGGAGGCGAGGTGCGCCTCGAGATCCGCCTTGGAGACCCAGTTCTCGTGGAAGACCAGAAGGCTAGGATCATCGGCGGAAACATGGAGGTCGTAATTTATGCAGCCCTTCTCCACGCGCGTCGGACCACACAGCGCCAGCAGGGTCTCGCGTAAGGCGCGCTCCTTGCCGGGCTTGGCTCGATGAAACGCAATGACTGTCACCTTCCCGCGCATCGGCGAACTCCCTTCCCAAGAGCTTGGAAGATCGTGCGGCGAAGGGCAAGCCTCACCGGCTCCTAGCGGTTCTTGAAGGCCGGCTTCCGCTTGTCGATGAAGGCGGTCATGCCTTCCTTCTGGTCCTCGGTCGCGAACAGCGAGTAGAACTGGCCGCGCTCGAAGCGCGTGCCTTCGGCGAGCGTCGTGGCGAACCCGCGGTTGATCGCTTCTTTGATCATCATCACCGCGTGCTGGGACAGATTGGCGATCTTGGCCGCGACCTTCATGGCCTCGCCGAGCAGCTCACCGGCAGGCACCACGCGGCTCACCAGGCTCGCGCGCTCCGCCTCTTCGGCATTCATCTGGCGTCCGGTGAGGCACAGCTCCATCGCTTTGGCCTTGCCCACGGCGCGCGTCAGGCGCTGCGTCCCGCCTGCGCCCGGCATGATGCCGAGATTGATCTCCGGCTGACCGAACACGGCATTGTCGGCAGCCAGGATGATGTCGCAGCACATGGCAAGCTCGCAGCCGCCGCCGAGCGCATACCCGCCGACCGCGGCGATGATGGGCTTGCGGATATTGTTGATCTTGTCGAACGGCGCCAAGAAGTCGCTGCCATACGCCTCAACGAACGACTTGGTGTGCATCTCCTTGATGTCGACGCCGGCGGCAAACGCCTTCTCATTGCCAGTGATGACGATGCAGCCGATTTCTGGATCGGTGTCGAATGCCTTCAAGGCCTTGTTCAGCTCTCCGATGAGCTGCGTATTGAGCGCGTTCAGCGCCTTGGGACGGTTGAGCGTGATCAGCCCGACCTTGCCCTCTCGCGTGACGATCAACGTCTGATAAGGGTTCTGGGCGGGCGCTTCCTCGCCTTGTGCGATGTCCTCGGCAAGCATGGATGTCAGTCCCTCATTTTTGGCAGGTTGAACAGAAGAAGGTCGAACGGCCGCTTTGAACGGTGCGGCGGACCGTGCCGCCGCATCCCGTCCGTGGGCACGGCTTGCCCTCGCGGCCATAGACCTTGAATCGATGCTGGAAACGTCCGAGCCGGCCGTCGGTGTGGCGATAGTCGCGCAACGACGACCCGCCGGCTTTGATGGCGCTTTCCAGCACCGCCTTGATCGCCCGAACGAGCGCGTCCGTCTTTTTTGTCGGCTTGCCGGTCTTTGTTGTGAGCGCACCGGCGAGCTTGAGCGGTGAGATGGCCGCGCGATGCAGCGCCTCGCACGCATAGATGTTGCCGATCCCCGCGATCAGCCGCTGATCCAGCAGGGCGGCTTTGATCGACGTGGCTTTGCCTTTGAGCTTTCCCGCGAGCCATTCGGAGGTCAGCGCATCGCCAAGAGGTTCCACCCCGAGGCTTTTGAACAATGCGTGACTGTCGAGGGAGCTCGAAGGAACGAGATCCATGATCCCGAAGCGGCGCACGTCGTTGTAGCGCACCGCCGAGCCGTCGCGCAGATGGAAGACAATATGCTCGTGCTTCGGTGTTTGAGCCGGCGCGCGTGCGATGCGGCCTGGCGCGCCCACGCCGTTCGCCTTGTCGATGGCGAAGCGCCCCGTCATGCCCAGATGCATGATCAGAACCTCGCCGTCGTCGAGCCGGGCCAAGAGATATTTCGCGCGCCGGTCGAGCGCTTCGATCGTCCGCCCTTGCAGCCGCTCACTGAACCGCTCGGGCAAAGGAAAGCGCAGATCGGGACGCCGCTGCTCCACGCGGGCGAAGCTGTTGCCCACGAGAATGGGCGCCAGCCCACGGCGGACGGTCTCCACTTCAGGAAGCTCAGGCATGGCCGTCCCTGCATATTGCAGCGCAGAATAACCTCATTGCACTGCAACAATAGCCTGAACTTTTGGCTTAGGCTATTGTCCGCTGCCATGCCCGAAGACCACAAAGACACAGCCCCCAGGGACACTGAGGCGAGCTTCGGCTTTGCCCGCGTGGCCGAGGGCGCGCGCCAAGGCCTTGTAAACCAAGTGTTTTCCAAGGTCGCACCCCGCTACGACCTGATGAACGATCTGATGTCCGGGGGGCTCCATCGCCTATGGAAGGACGAGCTCATCGGCGCGCTCGCTCCGCCCAAGGGCGAAACGCCCTTTGCCTTGCTCGACGTGGCCGGCGGCACCGGCGACGTGGCCTTCCGCTTTCTCGATGCGGCGGGGCGGGGCGGCAGCGCCGTGATCTGCGATATCAGCGCCGAGATGATGGAGGCGGGGAAGGCGCGCGCTGGCGGGCGCAGGGCCCTCGAATTCGTGCAAGCCAATGCCGAAAACCTCCCCTTCGAAGACCGCAGCTTCGACGCCTATACGATTGCCTTCGGTATCCGCAACGTCACCCATATCGATAAGGTGCTTTGCGAGGCCTTCCGCGTGCTGAAGCCCGGCGGGCGGTTCCTGTGCTTGGAATTCTCGAGCGTCGAGATGCCACTGCTCGACACGCTCTACGACGCCTATTCCTTGAATGCCATTCCGCAGCTTGGCCAGCTTGTCGCTGGCGACGCGGAGTCCTACCGCTATCTGGTGGAAAGCATAAGACGCTTTCCCGATCAGGAACGCTTCGTGCAGATGATAAGAGATGCAAGGTTCGAGCGCGTGCGCTATCGGAACCTGACCGGCGGGATCGCGGCGATCCACGCCGCTTGGCGGCTTTAGATGAGGCAGCGATAAGTGAACGCCATCGCGAATATGGCGCGGCTAACCAAGGCGGGCGCAACGCTCGCCTGGAGCGGCGCGCGGGTACTGCCCGCGGACACCAAGCTGTCCGGGCCGCTTGCCGTGTTCGGCCGGGTCACGGCCCCCTTGCGGCAGAACGGCGCCGCTTCCGGCAACGAGGCGAGGTTGTCGACCGCGCTGACATCGCTAGGGCCCTCCTACATCAAGCTTGGACAGTTCCTCGCCACTCGCGACGACATTATCGGCCGTGAGCTGGCGCGCGATCTCTCCACGCTGCAAGACCGACTTCCGCCGTTCTCACACGAAGAAGCAGTCAAGGCAGTCGAGACGGAACTCGAAGCGCCCATTGGTCAGCTCTTCGCCGAGTTCGGCCCGCCGGTCGCGGCTGCGTCCATCGCGCAAGTGCACAAGGCCAAGGTGAAGGCACCGGACGGCACATTGAGCGACGTTGCGGTGAAGGTTCTGCGTCCCGGCGTCGAGCAGCGTTTCAAGAAGGACCTCGATTCCTATTTCTTCGCCGCGCGCCTGATCGAGCGCTTCCATTCGCCGTCCCGGCGCTTGCGGCCTATCGCCGTGGTGGACACGCTGTCGAAGTCCGTCGCCATCGAGATGGACCTGCGCATGGAAGCCGCGGCGCTCTCGGAGATGGCGGAAAACTCCAAGGACGACGAAGGCTTCCGTGTGCCGAAAGTCGACTGGACGCGCAGTGCCCGCCGCGTGCTGACCCTGGAATGGATCGACGGCGTTCCCATCGCCGACCACGACAAGCTCCGCGCGGCTGGTCATGACCTCAAGCCACTCGGCGCGCGGCTCATGCAGACTTTCCTGCGGCATGCTTTGCGGGACGGCTTCTTCCACGCGGATATGCATCCGGGCAATCTGTTCGTCGACGGCGAAGGGCGTATCGTTGCCGTCGACTTCGGCATCATGGGCCGGCTCGGCATGAAGGAGCGGCGCTTCCTCGCCGAGATTCTCTACGGCTTCATCACGCGCGACTATATGCGTGTGGCGCAGGTGCATTTCGATGCGGGCTATGTGCCGCGCAAACATTCGGTGGCGCAGTTCGCGCAAGCCTTGCGGGCCATTGGTGAGCCCATCATGGACCGTCCTGCCAGCGAAATCTCCATGGCGCATCTTCTGGGCCAGCTCCTCCAGTACACCGAGGTCTTCGACATGCAGACCCGGCCCGAGCTGATCATGCTGCAAAAGACCATGGTCGTCGTGGAAGGCGTGGGCCGCAGCCTCGATCCCGAACTGAACATGTGGGTCGTGGCCGAGCCTGTGGTGAAGGAGTGGCTGGAGAGCCAGCTGGGCGCCGGTGCACGGCTGGAGCAGGCGGCCGAGGGCGCAGCGTCCGTAGGCCGCTTCGTCGGCGATCTGCCGCGGCTCCTGACGCAAGCCGAGCGCACCGTGGACGCCTTCGGAGCCATCGTGGGCGACGGGCTCCGCCTGGACGATCAGAGCGTGGAGCGCTTGGCGGAGGCCCAGTATACGCGCGACCGCTGGAGCCGTGTCGGCATCTGGGTCGGCGCGGCCGCGCTCGTCGCTATCGCGCTGGCGCTGCTGCTCTAGGCGGTGTGGTAGACTAAAGGACCCCAGAGCCAGGAAAGAGACCCGTGCAAGGAAAGCGTATCCTTTTGATCGTTGGCGGCGGCATCGCCGCCTATAAGAGCCTCGAGCTCGTGCGCCGCTTGACCGAGCGGGGCGCGTCCGTGCGCGTGATCCTGACCAAAGGCGGCGCGGAATTCGTGACGCCTCTTTCCTTCTCCATACTCTCCGGGGACAAGACCTTCACCGACCTGTTCGACCTCAAGGACGAAGCAGAGATCGGTCATATCCGCTTGTCGCGCGAGGCCGACCTCGTCGTGGTGTCGCCCGCCACGGCAGACATTCTCGCCAAGATGGCGACAGGGCTTGCCAACGATCTCGCCTCGACCGTGCTGCTTGCCACCGACAAGCCTGTTTTGGTGGCGCCCGCCATGAATGTGCGCATGTGGCAGCACCCGGCGACGCGCCGCAATGTCACGACGCTCCGCGCCGACGGCATTCATTTTGTTGGACCGGATGACGGCGACATGGCGTGCGGTGAACACGGGCCCGGCCGTATGGCCGAGTCGGAGGCGATCGTTGCCGCGATCGAGGGATCGCTTGCGGCCGCGCCCAGCGGGCCGCTCTCGGGGCGGCATGTATTGATCACTTCCGGTCCGACACATGAGCCGCTCGATCCGGTGCGCTACATCGCCAACCGGTCCTCCGGCAAGCAGGGCCATGCGCTCGCCCGCGCGTCGGTAGAGTTGGGCGCGCGCGTTACGCTGATCTCCGGTCCCGTCGCGCTGCCCGCGCCCGACGGCGTCACCGCCATCAAGGTAGAGACCGCGCAGGAGATGTTGGATGCGGTGATCGATGCACTGCCTGCCGACATCGCGATCTGCGCCGCCGCTGTCGCCGATTGGCGCGCGCAGGCCGAAGCTTCTCAGAAGCTCAAGAAGCAAGACAACGTGACGGAGTTGTCGCTCGCCCTTGCCAAGAACCCCGACATCCTCGCCACCATTTCGGTCGAAGGACCCATGAGGCCCGATCTCGTGATCGGTTTCGCCGCGGAGACGCAAGACGTCGTCGAGCACGCGCGCGACAAACGCCGCGCCAAGGGTGCCGACTGGGTCGTCGCCAACGACGTGTCGGCCGGCACCGGCATTATGGGCGGCGATCGCACGGAAGTGCATCTTGTCACCGGCACGAGCGTCGAGGACTGGCCCGCCATGAGCAAGGACGAGATGGCAGCAAAGCTGCTCGCCCGCGCGGGCGAAGCTCTCACCACGTTGAGCGCGGCCGCCGAATGAGCGCCACGCTTCGGATTTTGCGCCTACCCCACGCCGAAGAGTTGCCGCTCCCTGCCTATCAATCGGCTCATGCCGCGGGCTTCGATCTTCTCGCCGCCGTCCCTGAAGACGGCCCCATTACGCTCGACCCTAGCGACCGTGTGCTGGTGCCGACCGGGCTCGTGTTCGAGCTCGCCGCCGGCTACGAGGCGCAAATCCGCCCGCGCTCAGGGCTCACGCTAAAGCACGGCATTGCCGTGCTGAACAGTCCAGGCACCATTGATGCGGATTATCGCGGCGAGGTGAGAGTGCTGCTCATCAATCTCGGCAACGTCCCGTTCTTGATTAGACGCGGGGACCGCATTGCCCAGGCTATCGTCGCGCCGGTCACCCAAGTGGAGATCGTGGAGGCGGATGCGCTGAACGAGACGGAGCGCGGCGCCGGCGGCTTTGGCTCCACGGGCTAGGCGCGCCTGACTGGCCGCGAGGCGACGCAAGGCATAGATTGAAGCCATGCTCAGCGACGAGGAAATCGAACGCTATCGGCGCCATCTGGTGCTGAAGCAGATCGGCGGCGAAGGCCAGCAGCGCTTGAAGGCCGCGCGCGTGCTGATCGTCGGCGCGGGCGGTCTTGGCTCACCGCTGATGCTGTATCTCGCCGCGGCGGGCGTTGGGCAGATCGGTCTCATCGACGATGACCGCGTCAGTGTCGATAACCTCCAGCGCCAGATTGCACACAACACGGAAAGCGTTGACCGCCTCAAGACCAAAAGCGCGGCGGCCATGCTCGAACGCCTCAACCCGCATGTGGAGACGACGCTCTTCTCTACGCGCCTCGTTGCGGAGAACGCGCTCGATATTGTGCGGGGTTTCGACATCGTCGCCGACGGATCCGACAATTTCGCCACGCGCTATCTCGTCAACGACGCGTGCTATTTCGCCAAGGCGCCGTTGGTTACGGCTGCCGTGGGACCGTTCGACGGTCAGCTCACCACCTTCCGCGCCTTCGAGGCGGACGAGAACGGGAACTCCCGCCCCAGCTATCGCTGCCTATTTCCCGATCCGCCGCCGGAGGGCACCGTGCCGGCGTGCGCCGAAGCCGGAATTCTCGGCGCCGTGGCGGGCGTGGTCGGCTGCCTCCAAGCGGTCGAGGTGGTGAAGGAGCTGCTCGGCATCGGCGAGGGGCTGGTGGGCCGGCTCCTTCTCTACGATGCGCTCTCCGCACGCTTCTCGACCGTCGCCTATGGATGGGACCCGGAAAACCCGCTGAACGGCAGAAATCCAAGGTTTCGCGATCTCAGCCATCATCGCGCAGGCGCCACGGCCGCCGCGCCCGCAGCCACCCCATAGGGTTTCTAAATCTTTTCAGCCGAAGGTTGCGGCGGCATGCTGGCTAGGAGTGGCCCCGCATGCGGCATTGAGGGAACGCCATGGCCACGGAGAGCATCACCACCGAATGCGCCATCGCCGGCGGCGGTCCGGCCGGAATCATGCTGGGCTATCTGCTGGCCCGCGCCGGGGTCGATGTTGTCGTGCTGGAAAAGCACAAAGACTTCTTCCGCGACTTTCGCGGCGACACCATCCACCCCTCGACCCTGCAAGTCATGCACGAGCTTGGGGTGCTCGATGAATTTCTCACCCGGCCGCACCAAGAGGTGAAAACACTCGGGGCGGAGATCGGCGGAGAGATGGTCTGCATCGCCGACTTCACGCACCTGCCGACGGTCTGCAAGTTCATCGCCTTCATGCCGCAATGGCACTTCCTCGATTTTCTCGCCCTGAAGGCAAAGCAATATCCCGGCTTTCATTTGCGTATGCAGGCGGAAGTGGACGAGCTGATCAAGGACGGCGATCGCGTGGCTGGCCTGAAGGCGGCGTCCCCGCAAGGCGACCTGGAGGTTCACGCCGATCTCGTGGTTGGCACTGACGGGCGGCACTCGACGGTCCGCAATCTCGCGGGACTTGAGGTCGAAAATCGCGGCGCGCCCATGGACGTCTTGTGGTTGCGTCTATCCAAGCGCCCGGAGGACGGCTCGGAGAGCCTCGGCCATATCGAGCCGGGACGCTTCTTCATCACGATCGACCGCGGCGACTACTGGCAGTGTGCCTTCGTCATTCCGAAAGGCGGTTTCAACGAGTTGCGCCGCAAAGGGCTGGAAGCGTTTCGCCTGGCGATCGTCGCGCTCCAGCCGTCCCTGTCGAACCGCGTGCGCGAGATCGTGTCCTGGGATGACGTCAAGCTGCTGACCGTGCGCGTCGACCGCTTGAAGCGCTGGTACCGGCCGGGTCTCCTGTGCATTGGCGATGCGGCGCACGCCATGTCACCGATCGGAGGTGTTGGTATCAACCTGGCGATTCAAGATGCCGTCGCGGCGGCCAATATCCTGGCGGGCCCGTTGCGCGAAAGCAAAGTCACCGAAGACGATTTGCGGAAAGTGGAGAAGCGGCGGCAATTGCCGACGGAACTGACGCAAGGTCTGCAGATCTTCCTCCAGAACCGCGTCATCTCCAACGTGCTCACGATGAACAAGCGGCCGAAACCGCCCTTCATGGTCAAGATGTTCAATCGCTTCCCGGTTCTCAGGCGGCTTCCGGCGCGTCTGATCGGCATGGGCTTCCGGCCCGAGCACGTGAAAACGCAAGAAGCGCCGGCGCAAGCGGCCAAGCCGCAAAGCTCTTAGAACATTGCGGGGTGGACGCGGTCCGGCGGCGCATGGCCGTCGAGGAAGGTCTTGATGTTGATGATGACCTTCTCGCCCATGTCGACCCGGCCCTCGAGCGTCGCCGAGCTCATATGCGGCAGGACCACGACTTTGTCGCTGCGCAGGAGCTTCGGGTTCACCGCAGGCTCGTGCTCGAACACATCGAGCCCGGCACCGGCAAGTTCGTTGTTATCAATCATGCGGGCCAGAGCATTCTCGTCGATCACCTCGCCGCGCGCCGTGTTGACGATATAGGCGCTTGGCTTGAGCAGCGACAGCCGCCGCGCCGACAGCAAATGATAGGTCGCCGGCGTGTGCGGGCAGTTGATGGAGATAATGTCCATGCGCGCCAGCATCTGGTCGAGGCTGTCCCAATAGGTCGCCTCGAGCGCCTGCTCGACATCGGGCTGAACCCGGCGCCGGTTGTGATAGTGGATCTGAAGGCCGAAGGCCTTGGCGCGCTTGGCCACGGCTTGGCCGATGCGCCCTATGCCGACAATGCCGAGCCGCTTGCCGAAGATGCGGTGGCCCAGCATCCAGGTGGGCGACCAGCCCTGCCATTTGTCGCTGCCGGCCTTGAGCATGGCCGCGCCTTCCGTCAGGCGCCGCGGCACGGCCAGAATGAGCGCCATGGTCATGTCGGCCGTGTCCTCGGTCAACACGCCCGGCGTGTTGGTGACCAGGATGGAGCGGTTCCGCGCCGTGTCGAGGTCGATATTGTCGACGCCGGTCCCGAACTGCGCGATTAGCTTGAGGTTTGGCCCGGCCTGACTCAGCACGGCCCGGTCGATGCGGTCGGTGACCGTGGGCACGAGGACGTCGGCGGTCTTGACCGCGTCGATCAGGTCGTCCCGCGAGAACGGCTTGTCTTCAATGTTGAGCCGCGCGTCGAACAACTCCTTAAGCCGTGTCTCCACGACATCAGGCAGCTTACGCGTGACAATAACGAGCGGTTGGTCAGAAGCCATGATCTATCCCGTCAGGTGGCCCGCGGTGGGTAGGTCCCACGGTGGACGCCACATGCTTGATTTGCGCGCTTTGTCTAACAGAAGGCGGATTACCAGATAAAGCGTCATATTGGCTCTGGGGGCGGAAATGCACCCGGGCCACGATCCGTTCACTTTTCTCGGCCATTCAAGGGGCATCGATTCGGGGGACGGAAGAGGGGAATCGCTGGTGCGCACTGGCAGGTTGATCGCGATTGGACTGGCTCTCGCCCTGGTGCCGTGGGCGGGGAGCGCGCCGGCCCAGGAAGGCGCAAAGCAGGCGGCCAACGGCTCGCAGTCCGGCTTGCGCGTACCCCGTTTCGTTAGCCTCAAGTCCAACAAGGTCAATGTCCGCCGGGGCCCCAGCACCGACCAGGCGATCGTCTGGGTCTTCGCCCGCGCCGGCCTGCCGGTGGAGATCATCGCCGAGGCCGACAATTGGCGCCGGGTCCGTGACAGCGAAGGCGCCGATGGCTGGGTGTTCCATAGCCTCTTAAGCGGGCGACGGACCGCGCTCATCAGCCCCTGGGCCAAGGGCCAGCAGCAGGCCGTGCCGCTGCGCGATGGGGCGTCGGCAGGGTCGCGGCCCGTGGCCCAGCTTCAATCCGGCGTGCTCGGCAACGTGGTCTCGTGCGATGGAAAATGGTGCGAACTCACGGTCGACGGCTATTCCGGCTATATCGAGCAGGAAAAGCTGTGGGGGGTCTACCGGGGCGAGGAGATCGACTAGCTGTTCTTGTTGACCAGCCGCACCAGGACATCGACACGCGAAACGGCCATGCCCTCAGGTGCCTCAGGCAAGCCCTCGATGCGGATATCGGCCGTGTCGATGTCGAGAAGCCGACCCGAACGCTCGCAGAAGAAGTGATAGTGGTTCGACGTATTGGTGTCGAAATAGGTCTTGGCGCCTTCAACGGCCACCTCACGCAGAAGCCCCGCCTCGGTGAACTGGTGCAGCGTGTTGTACACGGTCGCCAGCGACACGGGCACCTTGGACGCCAAAGCCTCCTCGTGCAGCCGCTCGGCCGTGACATGCCGGTCGCCCTCGGCGAACAGCAGCCGCGCCAGGGCTACCCGCTGGCGGGTAGGCCGCAAGCCTGCACCCCTCAGGATTTCGGCAACACTGCCTGTCATGATTTCGGCGTCCTTCTGAGGTGCCTGCGATGGATTGTCCATGGTCTTCGTTTCGCGCGATGATCGATGATAGGAAATATAGGCGGTCACGGTCTCCCCCGCAACGCTGTGGGATGGTTGACTTTTTGCCGCGGTATCCCGGCCCGAAGGGGTGATCGGAGAGGTGAAATGGCCCGGCGCGCCAGGGCCATGGCGGCCCTAAAGAGCCAACGGCCGGACTTTTTGTGGGTCCCGGCATATGTTAACTAACCAGTCCAGAACTCAGGCCTAAAGCGAAGGACGAATGAGCGTGCAGAAATCGACGGCCGATCGGCAGGCAAGTTTCGACTATGAGGCTTTGCTTGCTTGCGCCAGGGGCGAGCTATTCGGCCCCGGTAACGCCCAGCTTCCTTTGCCGCCAATGCTGATGTTCGACCGCATTTCCCATGTCGAGGAGCAGGGGGGCGAGCACGGCCGTGGCCGCATCGTGGCCGAACTCGACGTGACGCCCGATCTCTGGTTTTTCGCCTGCCACTTCAAAGGCGACCCCGTGATGCCGGGCTGCCTCGGACTCGACGCCCTATGGCAGATGCTCGGTTTCTTCCTCGGCTGGGTCGGGGCTCCCGGCAAGGGCCGCGCGCTCGGGGTCGGCGAGGTCAAGTTCTCCGGCATGGTGCTGCCCACCATGAAAAAGCTCGAATATATTGTCGAACTGAGGCGCGTCATTCGGCGCAAGTTCACGCTCGGCACCGGCGATGGCTGGCTCAAGGCCGACGGCGAAACGATTTACACGGCCAAGGACCTCAAGGTCGGACTATTCCAGGCGGACGACGCTGCTTCCGCCGAAGCTTGATTTAGCGGCATAGATTTCAAGGACGCTGAAAGTATGAAACGCGTGGTCGTCACCGGCATGGGCATCGTGTCCTCCATCGGCAACAGTGCCCAGGAGGTGCTCGCTTCATTGCGGGAGGCCAAATCCGGAATCGTCAAGGCCGACACCTATGCGGAGCTTGGGTTCCGCTGTCAGGTGCACGGGGAGCCAAAAATCGACTGGGAGGGGATGATCGACCGCAAGGTCCGCCGCTTCATGGGCGCTGGCGCAGGCTGGAACTATATCGCCATGGAGCAGGCGATCCGCGATGCGGGCCTTGAGGAGAGCGATGTCTCCAACGAGCGCACCGGGCTGATCATGGGGTCCGGCGGCCCCTCGACCCGCGCCATCGTGAAGGCGGCCGATACCACCCGCGATAGGGGCCCCAAGAAGGTCGGCCCCTTCGAGGTGCCGAAATCCATGTGCTCCACCAATTCTGCGACGCTCTCCACGCCGTATCACATCAAGGGCGTCAGCTATTCGATTTCGTCGGCCTGTTCCACCAGCGCCCACTGCATCGGTAATGCGGGCGAACTGATCCAGCTCGGCAAGCAGGACATTGTGTTCGCCGGCGGTGGCGAGGAATTGGACTGGACCTTGTCTGTGCTGTTCGATTCCATGAACGCGATGTCGTCGGACTTCAACGATCAGCCTGACAAGGCGAGCCGCGCCTACGACACGGCGAGGGATGGTTTCGTCATCGCGGGCGGGGCCGGCGTTCTTGTGCTTGAGGAACTGGAGCACGCCAAGGCGCGCGGCGCGAAGATCTACGGTGAGCTCGTCGGCTACGGTGCGACGTCGGACGGGTTCGATATGGTGCTGCCTTCCGGCGAGGGCGCGGTGCGCTGCATGCGCATGGCGATGCAGAACCTCAATGGCGACAAGATCGACTACATCAACCCGCACGCCACTTCGACGCCGCAGGGCGATGTGCGGGAGATCGAAGCAATCCGCGAGGTATTCGGCGACGACCGTCCGCCCATCAGTGCCACCAAGTCGCTGACCGGACATTCGCTCGGCGCCGCCGGTGTGCACGAGGCGATCTACTCGCTCCTGATGATGAACAACGGTTTCATTTGCGAGTCCGCAAATATTGAAAACTTGGATCCGGACTTGGCCGACATGCCGATCGTTCGCAAACGGAAGGACGGCGCGGCCCTCGACACCGTGATGTCGAATAGTTTTGGTTTTGGCGGTACCAATGCATCACTCGTCTTCCGCCGATTGGATAGCTAAAAGCCGGTGAACGGCAGAATTAAAGTCAACTCGAAGCAGAGTAAGTAACATGGCAACAAAGAACGACATTGCTGAGCCGGGGCCGCTGATGGCTGGGAAGCGGGGCCTCGTTATGGGTGTGGCCAACGACCGGTCAATCGCCTGGGGCATTGCCCGGGTCCTGCATGGTCAGGGCGCGGAGCTGGCATTCAGCTATCAGGCGGGTGCTTTCGGGCGCCGTGCCGCGCCTCTTGCGCAATCCATCGGCGCCAAGATCATCGAAGAGGTCGATGTTGAGGATCTGGACAGCGTCGACCGCATGCTGGACGTGATCCGCAAAGAGTGGGGTTCCCTCGATTTCGTCGTGCACGCGCTCGCCTTCTCCGATCGCAACGAGTTGAAGGGCCGCTACTGCGACACGACACGTGCGAACTTCGAGCACACCATGGTGATCTCCTGCTTTTCCTTCACGGAGATCTGCAAGCGCGCCTCCGACATGATGAGCGATGGCGGTTCGCTGCTCACGCTCACCTATGGCGGTTCGACCCGCGTGGTGCCTTGTTACAATGTGATGGGTGTGGCCAAGGCCGCGCTGGAAACCAGCGTGAAATACCTCGCCTCGGATCTGGGTCCGCGGGGCATTCGCGTGAACGCACTTTCGGCCGGGCCCATGCGGACGCTGGCCGGCGCCGGCATTTCCGATGCGCGCACGCTGTTCCACTATCAGCAAAAGCACGCGCCCATGCGCCGCTCGCCCACGCTGGACGAGGTCGGCGGGGCCGCGCTCTATCTCTTGTCCGATATGTCGGGCGCCGTGACCGGCGAGGTGCATTTCGTGGACTGCGGCTACTCGACCACCTTCATGCCCGATCTGGAGTCGTTGAAGTCGATCGAGCAGGCCGAGGAGCTCGAAAGCGCGATGCAGAAGGCCACGCCCCGCGAGGCCGCCCAATAGAGCCCCGCGAGGCAGCCCTATAGAGGCCCGCGAGGCCGCCCAGCAGGCGGTCTGAAAGCGGGTAACGCTGTGTGCGTGGCCATATTGACATGGGCCCGCACGGTCACGATTTTACCGTCTAGACAGGTACATAGGGCCCGCCGCGTGCCGAGGCGAAGATGTGGTCCGCCAAGGAGGAAACATGTTCCAAGTGATTTTGATGGTGTGTCTTGCCGCTACCGGCGAGCAGTGCAAGGAGTTCAAGCTCACCAAGGAGTACACCGACGCCGTGAGCTGCATCCGCGACAGTCATGGCGTGGGCAGCGTGTGGCAGGGCGAGAACACCAAGTACACGATCATCGGCACGCGGTGCACCAAGGACACAACCAAGATCCCCAAGGCGCCGAACAGCTAGCCACAAAAGGATCGGGGCGCCGAAGCGCCCCTCTCAATATTCTGACGATTGGTAAGGTTCCGCCGGCCTAGCTGGCCTCGGCGGGTTCCTTTTCCTTGCCGGTATCCTGGTCGACGACCTTCATCGACAGGCGGACTTTGCCGCGCTCGTCGAAGCCGAGCAGCTTGACCCAGACCTGGTCGCCTTCCTTGACCACGTCGGTGACCTGCTTCGGGCGGCCCTCATCCAACTGCGAGATATGGACCAAGCCGTCGCGCGGGCCGAAGAAGTTCACGAACGCGCCGAACTCCATCACCTTCACGACCTTGCCCTGGTAGATCACGCCAACCTCCGGCTCTGCCGCGATCGACTTGATGCGGGCGATGGCGTCGCGGATCGACTCTGCGTTGGACGAGGCGATCTTAATTGTGCCGTCGTCGGAGATGTCGATCTTGGCGCCGGACTCCGCCACGATCTCGCGGATCACGGAGCCACCCGAACCGATGACTTCGCGGATCTTGTCGACCGGGATGTTGATCGTCTCGATGCGCGGTGCGTACTCGCCGAGCTCCGGACGTGCGCCGGTCAGCGCCTTGTCCATCTCACCGAGAATATGCATGCGCCCGCCCTTAGCCTGGTCGAGCGCGATCTTCATGATCTCCTCGGTGATGCCGGTGATCTTGATGTCCATCTGGAGGGACGTGACGCCCTCGGACGTCCCAGCCACCTTGAAGTCCATATCGCCGAGATGGTCCTCATCACCAAGAATGTCGGACAGAACGGCGAACTTGTCGCCTTCCTTGATGAGGCCCATGGCGATGCCTGCGACGGGGCGCTTGAGCGGCACACCGGCGTCCATCATGGCGAGCGAGGTACCGCAGACCGTTGCCATGGACGAAGAACCATTGGACTCGGTGATCTCCGATACGACGCGAAGGGTGTATGGGAACTGCTCGCGGTCCGGCAAAATCGGGTGGACGGCACGCCAAGCGAGCTTGCCATGGCCGATCTCGCGCCGCCCCGGAGAGCCCATGCGCCCAGTCTCACCGACCGAGTAGGGCGGGAAGTTGTAGTGCAGCAGGAACGTCTCTTTGTACGTACCCTGAAGGGCGTCAACGAACTGCTCGTCCTCACCGGTGCCCAAGGTCGTGACCACCAGCGCTTGCGTCTCGCCGCGGGTGAACAGCGCGCTGCCATGCGTGCGCGGCAGGATGCCGACTTCACATGAAATAGGACGCACCGTCTCTAGGTCGCGTCCGTCGATGCGCTTCTTGGTGTCAAGGATGCTGCCGCGGACCACGTCCTTCTCGGCTTCCTTGAAGGCGCCGGAGACCTTGCCAGCGAGGGTGCCGTCGTCGTCGTCCGGCACGAGCTCGGTGACGATCTTCTCCTTGATCTGGGAGATCCCGTCGCGGCGCTCCTGCTTGGAGGCGATGGCGTAGGCTTCGCGCAGACCGCCATCGGCCATCCCGCGGACCTTCTCGACCATCTCCGAGTTGTCTACGGTCTTGAGCTCCCACGGCTCCTTGGCCGCGCGTTCGGCGAGCTTGACGATGGCGTCGAGGACGGGCTGGAAGTGCTCGTGCCCGTACATCACGGCGCCGAGCATGATGTCCTCAGGAAGCTCCTTGGCCTCCGACTCAACCATGAGCACGGCGTCGGTGGTGCCGGCGACGACGAGGTCGAGCTGCGTCTCGGGCATCTCGTCCACCATCGGGTTCAGCACATACTTGCCGTCGATATAGCCGACGCGCGCGGCGCCGATGGGTCCGAGGAACGGCACGCCAGAGAGCGTGAGCGCGGCGGACGCAGCCACCAAGGCCACGATGTCCGGGTCGTTTTCCATGTCGTGCGACAGCACGGTGGTGACGACTTGCGTCTCGTGCTTGAAGCCCTTGGCGAACAGCGGACGGATCGGCCGGTCGATCAGGCGAGACGTGAGCGTCTCCTTCTCGGTCGGGCGTCCTTCACGCTTGAAGTAGCCGCCCGGGATCTTGCCCGCGGCGAAGGTCTTCTCTTGGTAATTCACGGTGAGGGGAAAGAAGTCGATCCCGACTCTTGCCTCTTTGGCCGAGACGACGGTGGCGAGAACGGATGTATCGCCATAGGTGGCGAGCACTGCGCCGTCGGCCTGGCGGGCGACGCGCCCGGTCTCAAGTTTCAGCGGGCGTCGGCCCCAATCAATTTCTACGGTGTGTTTATCGAACATGTGTGTGTCCCAGTAAGTGGGGAAAGATAAGGCTATCCCGCGCCCGGTGGCGCGGGAGCCCGGTTATATGCATGGAAGCTCGGGCCGCATTTTCAACGGAAAGCTACCGGCGGATACCGAGCCGGTTGATGAGCTTCTGGTACCTGTCCTCGTTCGTCGATTTGACGTAGTCGAGCAGCCGGCGCCGCTGGCTCACGAGTTTCAGGAGCCCGCGCCGCGAATGGTTATCCTTGCCATGTGTCTTAAAATGGCCGGTCAGATTGCTGATCCGCTCCGTGAGGATCGCGACCTGAACTTCTGGCGACCCGGTATCGTCCGTCTTGGTCGCGTATTCCTTGATAAGCTCTTGCTTGCGCTCAGCGCTAATCGACATCGGGATATCCTTGTAATTTGAGGGTTTTGACAGGGCCGAGCCGGGATGTCGTCCAGCACGGTCGGTTCTAGAATCGCGACAGGGGCCAAATCCGGCCCCCGCACGATGCGCTGCACTATAGGGATTATGGGGCTAGAGACCAGCGGAATTTGGGCGCCTAGGACGAAAGGTTAAAGATCCGCCGGGGCCTGAATTCGCCTTCCTCGACCTCCCCAAGTGCGACCAATTCGCCCTTGGAAACCGCGTAGACCGGGCCAGTGACGAGCGGCGCGTCCCGGCCCCTGAGGAGAACGGCGCGCCCCTGGCGGAGCTGGCCGGCGTCGGCCGAACTCATGGTCAGCGACGGAAGGTCTTCAAGCCCCACCTCCACCGGTAGCAGCCTTGCCATCAGCGTCTCCCGGCTCTCATCGGCGCATTCCTCCAATACCGAAAGGGGAACGGCGCGATCCTCCGTGAAGGCGCCCACCTTCGTGCGCCGAAGTGCCGACACATGGCCGAGGCACTGAAGCGCCCGGCCGAGATCGCGTGCCAGCGCGCGCACATAGGTGCCCTTGCCGCAATCCGCCTCCAGCACGCAATGATCGGCGTCCGGCTGGTCCACCACATCGAGCCGGTCGACGTTCACGATCCGCGGCTCCAGTACGAAGTCCTCGTCGTCACGGGCCAGATCGTAGGCCCGCGCGCCCTCGACCTTGATCGCCGAGTAGCGGGGCGGGATTTGCGAAATCTCGCCGGTGAAGCGTGGCAGCGCCGCCTCGATCTCCGAGAGCGTCGGCCGCCGGTCCGACGTCTCCAGCACCTTGCCTTGCGTGTCGTCGGTGTCGGTCTCGGCGCCAAAGCGCACCGTGAAGCGGTAGGTCTTGGAGCCGTCCACCACGAACGGCACGGTCTTGGTCGCCTCGCCAAGCGCGATCGGCAGGATGCCCGTGGCAAGTGGGTCGAGCGTGCCGGCATGGCCCGCCTTGGCCGCGTTGTAGAGCCACCGGACGCGGCCCACGGCCTTGGTCGAAGTCATGCCTTCCGGCTTGTCGAGGATCAGCCAACCGCTGATCGCCAGGCCCTTGCGCCGCCGCGCCATGCCGTCGCTCCCTTGCGAATCGCCTACTCGTCGAGATCGCGCGCGACTTGCGGCGAGGCGAGCAGTTCATCGATCCGCGCCGACGTCTTGAACGAGGTATCGACCTTGAAGCGCAGCTCCGGCATGAATTTGAGCGAGACGCGGCTGGCCAGCTCACCGCGCAAGAAGCGCTTGTGCTTCTCCAGATGTGCGACGACATCGTCCGCTTCCCCGCCGCCCAGCGGCATCACGAAGCAGGTCGCGAGCTTGAGATCCGGCGACATACGGACTTCGGGAACCGTGAGCGAATGACGCGCGATCACGTCGTCCATGACGTCGCCGCGCGAAAGGACCTCCGCCAGTGCGTGGCGGATCAGCTCTCCGACTTTCAATTGGCGTTGGCTCGGGCCGCGGCCCTTGTCTCGCGGGGTCATTGTCTGGCTTCTCTCGAAAGCGCCGAATGGATGACGCGGGCGCTCAGGCCTACAGCGTGCGCTGAACGTGCTCGACCTCGAAACACTCGATCACGTCGCCTTGGCGCATGTCCTGGTAGCCCTCGAACGCCATGCCGCATTCCTGGCCCGCCACCACCTCTTTCACTTCGTCCTTGAAGCGTTTGAGCGTGGACAGCTTGCCTTCGTGCACCACAACGTTGTCGCGGATCAGCCGGACATGGGCGCCACGCTCGACCTTTCCTTCGCTTACGCGGCAGCCGGCCACCTTGCCGACCTTGGAGATGTTGAACACCTCCAGGATTTCGGCGTTGCCGAGGAATGTCTCGCGCACGGTCGGGGCAAGCAGGCCGGACATGGCCGCCTTGATGTCGTCGACCAGGTCGTAAATCACCGCGTATTGACGGATTTCGACGCCGTCCCGGGCAGCGTGCTCGCGGGCCTGCGTGTTGGCGCGCACATTGAAGGCGAGGAGTACCGCGCCTGACGTCGATGCCAGAGACACGTCCGACTCCGTAATGCCGCCCACGCCCGAATGCACGACGCGAGCCCGAACTTCGTCGGTGCCCAGATTGGCGAGCGCCGCCGAGATGGCCTCGACCGAACCCTGCACGTCGCCCTTGATGACAAGCGGAAACTCCTGGACTCCGGTCTCCTGGAGTTGGGTCATCATCTGCTCGAGGCTGCCGCGCTGGCCGGCAACGGCCTGCCGCTTGCGCCGCTCGCGATCGCGGTAGTCGGTGATCTCGCGCGCCCGCGCCTCGTTCTCCACGACGGCGAACTGATCGCCCGCTTCCGGCGCGGAATCGAAACCGAGAACTTCCGCCGGGACCGACGGTCCGGCTTCCTTGACTTGGTCGCCGACATCGTTGATCAGCGCGCGCACGCGGCCCCAGGCGGAGCCTGCCACCACAATGTCGCCGAGCTTCAGTGAGCCGCGCTGGATCAGCGCGGTGCCCACGGGCCCGCGTCCGCGTTCCAGCTTCGCCTCGACGATGACGCCTTCTGCGGGCCGATCGGGATTGGCGGTGAGTTCGAGCACTTCAGCTTGGAGCACGATGGCCTCAAGCAGCTTGTCGAGATTCGTCTTTTTGAGCGCCGAGACCTCAAGCTCAAGCGTGTCTCCGCCCATGCTCTCCACCACGATCTCGTGGCTAAGCAGCTCGGTGCGGACTTTGTTTGGGTCGGCCCCCGGGGTGTCGATCTTGTTGATGGCCACGATCAGCGGCACTTCGGCGGCCTTGGCGTGGTTGATCGCCTCGATTGTCTGCGGCTTCACGCCGTCGTCGGCGGCCACAACCAGGATCACGATGTCCGTCACCTTCGCGCCGCGGGCGCGCATGGCGGTGAACGCTTCATGGCCGGGCGTGTCGATGAAGGTGATCTTCTGGCCCGACGGCACGGTGACCTGATAGGCGCCGATATGCTGGGTGATGCCGCCGGCTTCCGAGGCGACGACGTTCGCGGCGCGCAAGGAGTCGAGCAGCGAGGTCTTGCCGTGATCGACGTGGCCCATGATCGTGACGATCGGCGCGCGCGGCTGAAGATTCTCGGCATCGTCGTCGTCACCGATGAAGCCTTCTTCAACATCGGCTTCGGACACGCGCCGGACGGTATGACCGAACTCCTCGGCGATGAGCTCCGCCGTATCGGCGTCGATCACATCGGTGATCTTGTGCATCTCGCCGTCCTTCATCAGGTGCTTGATGAGTTCGACGCCGCGCTCGGCCATACGGTTGGCGAGCTCTTGGATGGTGATGGCCTCGGGGATCGTGACCTCACGCGCGATCTTCTGCGTCGATTGCGGTCCGGCACCCTGTTTCTTCTGGCGCTCGCGGTGACGCTTGAGCGAGGCAAGGCTCCGCTGACGCTGCTCCTCGTCGAGCGCGTTGGTGATGGTAAGGCGGCCGCGGACCCTCCGCTCCTCGCCGCGCCGGGGGGCAGCGGGGCCCTTCTTGTGGCGGGCATCGGGGGCGCGCGAAGGCTGCTTCTCTGCTTCCGGCTTGAGATGCTTGCTGCGCTGCAGCTCCACGGTCTTCGGCTTGGCTTTTTCCTCGGCGGCGGCCTTTGCCTTTTCTTCTTCTTCTTTCCGCTTGCGTTCCTCGGCCTCGCGCGCCTCCGTGGCCTGCTGCTCGGCCAGCTGGGCCTCCTGGGCCACGTTCTCCTTGGCGCGCTCCTTTTCCTCAGCCTGCCGGACTTTCGCATCGGCGAGTGCCTTGGCGCGGGCACCCTTTTCCTCTTCGGAAAGCTGCTTCAGCACCACGCCCGAGCGGCGCTGTTTCTCTTCCGCCGCCGGCTTGGGGGCCGGTTCGGCGGCCTTTGCCTTCGGTTTGGCTTTGGGCTCTTCAACAGTCGGTGCGGCGCTGCCCGAGCCGATCGTGCGGCGCTTTTTCTTCTCGACCACAACGGACTTTGAGCGCCCATGGCTAAAGCTCTGGCGCACATGGCCAGACTCCACGGTTCGGCGCACATTGAGCGTCATCTTGCGCCCGCTCGTCTTGCCGTCGCTCTCGTTCGCTTCGCTCATTCTAGTCCGTATCCAATCCGTATCTGTCCGCGAATGCGGAGGGACCCATGCGGTAGCGCTCAACGCGCGAGGCCGCCGCGAGAAATTTTCGAGCCGCTCCGCCCGGGATTAGGGCAGCATGTATCACATTTGGCCTGCCCGATGCCAAACTCAATTCATCAGCGCTGAAGGCGCGAACCGTTGGGAAACCGCGCCCTTCGGTGGTTGCGCGGGCTTTTCCATCAAGTTTCCGGCAGCCATCGTCGGCGGCGTCGGAGGCGTGAATCAGCGCAACAACGTGCCCCTTGCCGCTTCCCGCGCCCAACGCCTGTTCGACCTTGGTGTGGCCGAAAACCACGTTGCCCGCCTTGTTGGCGATCCCGAGTGCCTGGAGCGCGGTCTCGGTGAGAAGGGCGCCGACCTGGTCGGCAAGGCCTTCTGAGGCCTTCGCCTCGGCTTTCAGTGCCCGGCTAAAGACCTTGCGCTTGACCGCTTGCGCCACGGTCTCATGGGCTGCGGTCAGCCAGACGCCGCGGCCGGGGAGCTTTTCCTTCAGGTCGGGAACGACGGTGCCGTCAGGCCCGAGCACGAAGCGGATGAGGTCGTCCTTAGGACGCTGGACGCGCGTGACCGCGCAGCGGCGCAACGTATCCGTTGCCGGCTGCCCTTTGGTCTCGCCTATCTCCGTCGCCTCGATCCGCAACAGCTCTGTCTCCTAACCGCCTCATGACGCGGAGGCGTCGTCTTCGGCAGGCTTCTCGCCCGTTTCAGTTTTGGTCTCAGTCTCGGTCTGGCCTTCGGAAGTGGTCTCGGCCGCCTCGGCCCCGGATTCGCCCTCGACTTCGCCGTCCACCTCTTCGCCTTCCGCCTCTTCCTCGTCGGCCACGAGATCGGCCTCGTCGATCCAGCCGGCCTTCACCCGCGCCGCCAGGATCAGGTCCTCGCATTGCGTCCGCGTCAGGCCGGAGGCCTCAAGAAAGCCGTCGTAGTGCGTGGTCTCTTTTTCCTGGCGCTCGTTCCAGCCGGCCAGGTCGTCGGTGGCACAGTCGGCGAGGTCCTCGACGGTCTTTACGTCGTTCTCACCAAGCGCCACCAGCATCGCAGTATTGAGACCGGGCACCTCCATCAACTCGTCGGCGACGCCGAGTTCCTTACGTTTGGCGTTCAGCTCCGCCTCGAGCTTCTCAAGGTGCTCGCGCGCCCGGGTCTGAATCTCGGCGGCCGTTTCCTCGTCGAAGCCTTCGATGGAGGAGATCTCCGTCGGCTCGACGAAGGCCACTTCCTCCACCGAGGAGAAGCCTTCCGAAGCGAGCAACTGGGCGATCACCTCGTCCACGTCGAGCGCTTCCATAAACTTGGCCGAACGCTCGGCGAACTCCGCCTGGCGCCGCTCCGACTCCGAAGCCTCGGTCATGATGTCGATGTCCCAGCCAGTGAGCTGAGAGGCGAGCCGCACGTTCTGGCCTTTGCGGCCGATGGCAAGCGACAACTGCTCGTCCGGCACGACCACCTCGATGCGCTCGGCGTCTTCGTCGAGCACGACCTTGACCACTTCCGCAGGAGCAAGCGCGTTCACGATGAACGTGGCGGCGTCGGGCGACCACTGGATGATGTCGATCTTCTCGCCCTGAAGCTCGTTCACCACCGCCTGCACGCGGCTGCCGCGCATGCCCACGCACGCGCCAACCGGATCGATGGAGGCGTCGCGGGAGACGACCGCGATCTTGGCGCGGCTGCCCGGATCGCGCGCCACCGACTTGATGGTGACGATGCCTTCGTAGACTTCCGGAACTTCCTGCGCGAACAGCTTCGCCATGAATTCGGGATGCGTGCGCGACAGGAAGATCTGCGGGCCGCGCTGCTCGCGCCGCACGTCGTAGACGAAAGCGCGGATGCGGTCGCCATAGCGGAAATTCTCGCGCGGCAGAGTTTCGTCACGGCGCACGATGGCCTCGGCCCGGCCGAGATCGACGATCACATTGCCGTACTCGACGCGCTTGACGATGCCGTTCACGATCTCGCTGACGCGATCCTTATATTCTTCGAATTGGCGCTCGCGCTCGGCCTCGCGCACTTTCTGCACGATGACTTGCTTGGCGTTCTGCGCCGCCACGCGCCCGAAGTCGAGCGGGGGCAGGGGCTCGGCGATGAAGTCGCCCACCTGTGCGGCCGGGTTCTTGCGGCGCGCCTCGGCGAGCGCGATCTGCGTCGCTTCCAAGGTCACGTCCTCGACCACTTCGAGAAGTCGCGCCAACGAGATTTCGCCGGTCTTGGGGTCGACCTCCGCCTTGATCTCGTTCTCGCTGCCATAGCGGGACTTCGCCGCCTTCTGGATGGCGTCCTCCATGGCGGTGATCACGACGTCGCGGTCGATCGCCTTCTCGCGCGCGACCGCATCGGCGATCTGCAAGAGCTCCAGCCTATTGGCGCTCACGCCTGCCTGAGACATTTTCTAGCCTCCAACTCCGTTGTGTTCGTTCGCGCCGCCTCGTGGGCCCGCGAAAGTTCAATGAACGGGCTTGTCGCCCGAAAGATCTGTCCTGAAGCCATCGAGGTTGACGACGAGCTTCGCCTCGCTGATGAGCGGGAAGGGAAGGCCGATGATCACGGGCTCGGCCTTGCCTTCCAGCTCGATCTTCAAAAGCACCTCTTCATCGGTCACGTCCTCGATCGTGCCTTTGAAGCGCTTGCGTCCGTCGACGAGCTCCTTCAGTTCGACTTTTGCCTCGTGACCGGCGCAATTGGCGAAGTCACTCGGCCGTACCAGTGGCCGGTCGATGCCCGGCGAGGAGACTTCCAGACGATAGGTCCCCGGCATCGGGTCGTACGCCTCGAGCACTGGAGACAATCTCCGGCTGATGGTCGCGCAATCGTCCACCGACATCTCACCGCTGGGCCGTTCGGCCATGATCTGCACCGTGCCGCCGTCGCGGCCTGAAATCTTCACCCGCACCAGCCGGAACCCGAGCTCGTTGAGCACGGGCTCGGCGAGGTCGGCAACCGCTCGCTCCGGCCCTGTCTCTCTGACGAAAAGGCGTTCTTCACTCAACGCAAGGCTCGGTATTGATGGCGGGGTTCAGGCTCCTCGGAAAAAAGCCGGGGGCCCTAATAAAAAGGAGCGGGCCGCGGCCCACTCCTGATCAAATCAACCATGAGTTTCTGCCCGTAATATACGGGCTTTTTCTTGGGGTTCAAGCCGCTTGGGCCCTAAAGGCGCCGCCACTCAAGGTAAACGGGCTTACGCCCACTCAAGGCCTTGCCCTCATAACGGGTCTGCGGCCAGTCGTCCGGCCGCTCCCGCCAATGGTCCGCCTTTTCCGCGCACCAGGCGAAGGCGCCGTTCTGGTTGACCGCATATAGGACCTGGCCCGCATAGTCGGTGTCGTCGCTGGCAAAGCGCAAGGTCCCGCCGGGCCTCACGACGCGGGCGAGGGCCTGCACCATCTCCGGCGTGACCAAACGCCGCTTCTGTTGACGCTTCTTGGGCCAGGGGTCGGGAAACAGGATGAAGGCGCGGGCGATCGAGCTCTGCGGCAACCACGCCAGGACATCCCGCGCGTCGTCATCGTGGAGCAGCACCCGTTGCAGGCCTCGATCCTCGATCCCGCCGAGTGCTGCGGCGACGCCGTTGATATAGGGCTCGCAGCCGATGATGCCGGCGCCCGGGTGGTGCTCGGCTTGCCAGAGGAGGTGCTCGCCGGAGCCGAAGCCGATCTCGAGCCACACCTCCCGCACCGGCACGGGGAAGAGCGCGGTAGGATCGGACGGGGGAGGCTGAGTGAGGTCGGGACGCAGGCGCGGCAGCAACTCCGCCACCAAATGCTCCTTCCGCGGGCTCAAGCGCTTGCCCTTGCGCCGGCCGTAGGAGCGCAAGCGTGTGGCCTCAAGCCGGTCGGGATCGTCCGTCATCATGCCGGCGTTTTACGCCCCTAGCCCGGGCGAGCCTAGCCGCACGGATTGATTTGGCGAAGGGAACCGGCGCGCTAGCTAAGTTCGCCGCGGATCGGCTCGACGAGATCGAGGCGCTCCCACGAGAAACCGCCGTCATTGTCGGGCTGGCGGCCGAAATGGCCGTAGGCCGCTGTGCGCTCGTAGATCGGCCGGCTCAGGCCCAGATGCTCGCGAATGCCGCGCGGGCTCAAGTCCATCACCTCGCGCAACGCGTTCTCCAGCTTGTCCTCGGAGATCTTGCCGGTGCCGTGCAGGTCGGCGTAGAGCGACAGAGGCTGCGACACGCCGATGGCGTAGGCGACTTGAAGCGTGCATTTGTCGGCAAGGCCGGCGGCGACGACGTTCTTGGCGAGATACCGCGCGGCGTAGGCTGCCGAGCGGTCCACCTTGGTCGGGTCCTTGCCGGAGAAGGCGCCACCGCCATGCGGCGCCGCGCCACCATATGTATCGACGATGATCTTGCGGCCGGTGAGACCGGCGTCCCCGTCAGGTCCGCCGATGACGAAGCGGCCGGTCGGGTTGACGTAGAGCTTGGTCGAACCGTTCATCCAGCCTTTGGGCAGGACGTCTTCGACGAAACCCCGCACGATCTCCTCGATGCGCTCTGAACTTGCAGCCTCGCCGTGCTGGGTCGAGACCACGACGGAGTCGGCGCGCACCGGCTTGCCGTCCTCATAGACCAGCGTCACCTGGCTCTTGGAATCGGGTCCGAGTTCGGGCGTGCGGCCGGCATGACGTGCCTTTGCCATCTCGTCGAGAATGCGATGCGAATAGAAAATCGGCGCCGGCATGAGCTGCTCGGTCTCGCGGCAGGCATAACCGAACATAATGCCCTGGTCGCCCGCGCCTTCGTCCTTCTCGCTCTCGGCATCGGCATCCACGCCCATGGCGATGTCGGCCGACTGCTCGTGCAGATAGTTATCGAAGGCGGCGTTCTGCCAGTGGAAGCCGTCCTGCTCGTAGCCGATCTCGCGTACGGCGTTGCGCGCCGCCGCTTCGATCTTGGCCTTGGTCACGCTTTCCGGCCCGCGGACCTCGCCGGCGAGCACGATCCGGTTTGTGGTGACAAGCGTCTCGCACGCGACCCGGGAGTGCGGATCGGCGTCCAAATAAAGATCTACGACCGCATCGGAAATACGGTCGCACACCTTGTCGGGATGGCCCTCCGACACGGATTCACTGGTGAAGAGATAGCTTCCTCGGGACACTGCAAACTCCCAATTGGACAAGACGATAGGCCCGGCGGCCAAGATTGGCTCCGGTTCTGGCAACGGCGAAGCCGAAGGTCAAGCCCAGAAAACTCGAGAGTTAGCTCGCGCTTCCGCCCGAACCCAAAGCGCGGACAAGATCGACAACGCTCTTGCGGACTTTGGCGTCCGATATCTTGACGAATGCGCGGTTCAGCTCCAGCCCCTCACGGCTATTCAGGAACTCCAGGATAAAGGTCTCCGAGTCAGGCTCAGAGGAGCCCGCCGGTTGTCCTGCTCCGTCCACATGAGGTGCATCCTCGAAGAAGAATTGCACCGGAACATCGAGGATCTTGGAGATTTGAAACAGGCGGCTCGCTCCGACGCGATTCACGCCCTTCTCGTATTTCTGAACCTGCTGAAAAGTGAGTCCCATGCTTTCGCCGAGACGCTCTTGGCTCATGCCGAGTAGCATTCGGCGTAACCGCACGCGGCTACCGACGTGCGTGTCAACGGGGTTGGGCTTTTTGCCTGCCATTCGTTTTTTAGAATCCTCATCTCAAAAAAGGAAACTTCATCAAAGACTTTTTGGGACCTTCCCCTTCCCACTCTGGTTCATAGGGGCGGCTCTTGAGTCCGTCAAGGTTGCAGCGTGCGACGAAAGTACAAGACGATGCAGAGCAAAGCGAACAGAACGAAACATAGTACTAAGGTATAATGTTTCTCGCCGAGATGCGGGCCCGCATTGGGTAAAACTGCGTCGATCAGTCCGCGCTCGCCGAGACCGATCTCGGCGAGAACGCGTCCTTGCGCATCAATCACCGCCGAGATTCCAGTGTTCGCCGCGCGGACCAACGGCAAGCCTTGTTCGACAGCGCGAACTTGCGCTTGGTGAAAGTGCTGATAAGGCCCGGCGCTCGTGCCAAACCACGCATCGTTGGTGACGTTGAGAAGCCAACCTGGACGCACCCGCGTATCGCCGACTTCGCCGGGAAAGATGATCTCGTAACAGATAAGCGGACGCATCAATGGTGCGCCGGGAACCTCCAGCAAGCGCGAGCCGGTCCCCTCGCTGAAGCCGCCGCGCACGCCGGTCATCTGCATGACGCCTAGGCTTTCGAGAAAATCCTGGAACGGCAAATACTCGCCAAATGGCACGAGATGGACCTTGTCGTAAGCTTCACGCACGCGTCCGTTCTCGTCCAATAGGAGAAGACTATTGTAGACGCGCTCCTCTGACAGGATTGCGTCCGCGTCTCGCTCCTGCACGGCGCGCGCAGCGCCAACCAGCAGATGTGTCCCTTGCGGCAGTGCGTCGCCGATGGCGGTGAGTGCTTCGGACGTATCGGCAAGAAAGAACGGTAGCGCCGTCTCCGGCCAAATGACGAGGTCGGTGTCCTCAAGCCCCGGAGCGCGCGTAAGCTCGACATAGTCGCCGAAAATCTTCGCGGCATTCTCGGGGCGCCACTTGTCGGCTTGGTCAATATTCGCTTGGACGATGCGAAGGCGTAAGTCCGTGTCGCCGTCCGTGGTCGCCGCAAGGCGTCGGTCGCCCCAGACATAGCCAAGCCCGAGCAGCACAAGGAGTGTCGCGGCAACGCCCGCAGCACACTTGCTGCACGTATTTTGCCCACTCCAGGTTGCAGCCGGTGCCGCAAAGAGCGCGACCGCAAGAACACACAACGTGTACACGCCGAGCAGGGCGGCCATTTGCATCAGCGGACCTTCGGGCAACAGCGCATAGCCGATCAGATTCCAAGGGAGTCCGGTGAGGACATGGCCGCGCGCGTATTCCGCGAGCCCAAAGGCAATGGCAAGCGCGAAGATGCGGCCCGGTCCCGGCTGCCACAGCGCCATGGCAAGCACGCCGGCCGCCGCATAGAACAACGCCATGCCGGCGGACAATGCCGTCATCACAAAGGGGATCAGCCAGGCATGCCGCGTCGGCTCCACGAGAAAGGCCTCGGCGAGCCAATACAGCCCGGCAAGAAAAAATCCGCAGCCGAACCAGAACCCCGTTGCGCCTCCGCACTTCAGACGCGCGCCGCGCGCATCATTGGCGGCGCAGTCGTCGAGCAGCCACACCAAACCGCCGAAGCTCAGGAACATCACCGGCCAGGCGTGAACAGGGGCAAAGGCAAGCACGGCAAGCGCGCCGAGCAAAAACGCGAAGCACGCGCGCCGCACGCCCGCCAATCCGCCGACCCAGGCCGCGGCACCGGACATGACGGTTAGAACGGACACTTAAGGCGCGCTCTGTTCCGGCTCGGCGTCGGTCCCGGTACCGGCGTTTGCCGGGTCTTTGTCTTTCGGAACATGAACGCGCAGCTTCTTGATGCGCCGCGGATCGGCGTCCAGCACTTCGAACTCGATTCCCGAGGGGTGTGCCACGAGCTCGCCGCGTGCCGGAATGCGTCCGGCGATCGAGAACACCACGCCGCCCAGCGTATCGATGTCCTCTTCTTGCTCGTCGGAAACCAGATCGATCTTGAGATGCTTCTCGAGATCTTCGACAGGCGTGCGCGCATCGCAGATGAGCCCGAGGCGCGGGTCGAGATGGATCAGCGGCTCGTCCTCGACGTCGTGTTCATCGGCAATCTCGCCGACGATCTCCTCCACCAGGTCCTCGATCGAGACCAGCCCGTCGGTGCCGCCATACTCGTCGACCACGAGTGCGAGGTGGAGTTGCGACGATTGCATCTTCAAAAGAAGATCGAGCACCGACATGGAAGCGGGGACGTAGATCAGCTCACGGGCGATTCTGATCGCACCAACGCTTCGCTTGAGATCGACTCGGCCGAGGCCGAGTTTGTCGTCTCCGTTGGCCTGCTCGGTGATCCACGACATCAAGTCGCGGATATGAATCATGCCGCGCGGGTCGTCGAGCGTTTCGCGGTACACGGGCAAGCGCGAATGCTCAGCATCGCGGAACACGCGCATCAGCTCCTCGATGTTGACGCTGTCGTCCACCGCGACGATGTCGGCTCGGGGCACCATGACGTCCTCGACCGTCAGTGCGCCGAAGTGCAAGATCCTCCGCAACATACTGCGCTCTTGCGGGCTCAGCGTGTCACTCTTGCTGCGCGCCAGCGCGCTCTCGATCAGCTCGCGCAAGTCCGGCTCTTCGTTAAGGCCGAAGGTCTGCAACAAGCGGGCGAACCACGTCGACTCCTCGTCGTCGGTTTGTGCTCGCGCGTTCTCAAGCACCCGCTCGGGCGAGGGGTTGCTCATCGTGTCACCTCCGCGGCGGCCACGCTTGCGTAAGGATCGGCGATCCCAAGCGAGGCTAGCGCCTGTCTCTCCAGGTCTTCCATCTGCTCGGCTTCAGCATCGTTGCGGTGGTCGAAGCCGAGCAGGTGAAGGACCCCGTGCACGACGAGGTGGGAAACGTGGTCGGCAAGCGCGATGCCGGTCTCCTCCGCCTCGCGCTGCGTGGTCTCAAAAGCGATTACCACATCGCCAAGCGATCCGTGTTCGCCGGGCGCGTCACCTGCGGGAAACGATAGCACGTTTGTCGGCTGGTCCTTGTCACGCCAGTTGCGATTGAGGTCATGCATTTCCGCATCGTCGGTGAGCGTGATGGCCAGTTCGCAAGGCTCAAGCCGCGCCGGCGGTGCCGCAGTGAATGCGGCATGCGCGGCGAGCGTCACGCTGGGATCGCTGATCGTGCTGTGTTCCCAGGCATCGCCATGGCGCACGACTTCGACCGCCAGCGTCGCCGCTTGCGGAGAGTCTTCGCTGTTGCGACTAGGGCCGTCCTCGCTCATCGCTTTCCCCCGCCCTTACGCGGCTTGGACCGTTTTGAACTCTGGTCCTTGGGGGCGGCCTCGTAGGCCTCGACAATGCGTCCGACGAGTTCGCGGCGCACCACGTCTGCTCTCGAGAAGGCGATGTCGTCGATCTCATCGACGCCGTGCAAAATCTCGATGGCGGCGTTCAAGCCGGAATCCTGGCCGGGCGGCAGGTCGACTTGCGTCGGATCGCCCGTCACGATCATCTTGCTCTCTTCGCCGAGGCGCGTGAGGAACATCTTGAGTTGCATGGGCGTGCAGTTCTGCGCCTCATCGAGAATGACCATGGCATGGGAGAGAGTGCGTCCGCGCATGAAGGCAAGCGGCGCAATTTCAATAACGCCGGTCTCGAGCCCGCGCTCGACCCGCTCCGGCGCGAGCACGTCATAGAGCGCATCGTAAAGCGGACGCAAATAAGGATCGACCTTCTCGCGCATGTCGCCGGGCAGGAACCCGAGCCGCTCGCCGGCCTCGACCGCGGGCCGCGACAGGATCAACCTATCGCAGCGCCCCGCTTCCAGGCACGCGGCCGCAAACGCCACCGCAAGATATGTCTTGCCGGTACCGGCAGGGCCGGTGGCGAACACCAGGTCGTTGCGCTGGAGCGATTCGAGGTAGGCGCTCTGTGCCGGCGTGCGCGCGGTGATGAGCCGCTTGCGCGTACGGATCTGCGCGGCGGGAGCCTTCACGTTCGCCTCGTTGTCGGTTTGGATCGCATGTCGTATGGCGCCGGCCACGTCTCCGGCGCTGATCATCTCTCCTTCAGCCAACCGGGCGTAGAGCTGCTCGAGCACCGATTTTGCTGCCGCGCACGCCGCGTCCGGGCCGCGTAACGCCACGGCGTTGCCGTTGACCGTCGCTTCGACGCCAAGGCGATCCTCCAACACGGCGAGGTTCGCGTCATAGTCTCCAAGGAGGTCGCGCACGAGCTGGATATCGTCGAAGTAGACGACCAGGGGCTCTGCGCCTCCATTGGTCTGCGCTTCGAAGCGCCTTACCGCTGATCCACGCCCGCGCGTCAATGATGTCTTCCGAACACTCGCCTTGTTGGTCAAACGGCTGCCTGAGCTGGCTCGCGCCATTCAAATCTCGATTTCATGACACCGCTAAGACTGTTCGGCCCAGCCGCCGAGATGTCAACCTCGGCAATGTGACCTATCAACGATTCCGGGCCGTCCACATGCACGGCTTGGAGATAGGGTGAACGCCCGGCGATCTGCCCCGGTTTCCGCCCTTTTCCTTCAAAAAGGACGGGCAGTGTGCGGCCCACAATGGCCCGGTCGAAGTCGCGGCGGCTGTCCTCGATCAGGGCTTGAAGCACAGCAAGGCGCTCTTTCTTGACGGCCTCGGGCACTTGACCCTCAAGGCTCGCTGCGGGCGTGCCGGGCCGCGCGCTATACTTAAATGAAAAGGCCTGCGCGAAGCCCACGCGCCGCGCCAATGCCAGCGTGTCCTCGAAGTCCTGATCCGTCTCGCCGGGGAAGCCGACAATAACGTCTGTGGACAGCGCGAGGTCGGGCCGCGCGGCGCGAATGCGCGCGATCAGCGCCTCGTACTCCTCGGCCGTGTGCTTGCGGTTCATCGCGGCGAGGATTCGGTCCGAGCCTGATTGATAGGGCAAATGGAGATAGGGCATGAGCGCCGGTTCATCGCCGTACAGGGCGATAAGATCGTCATCCATGTCGTGCGGATGGCTGGTGGTAAAACGCAAGCGCTCGACGGCCGGGACTTCTGCCAGCCGTTTCAGCAGCCGCGCCAGCGACCACGTCGCGCCGTCCGCCGCTTCGCCGTGATAGGCGTTGACGTTCTGCCCGAGCAGCGTCACTTCACGCACGCCGCGCGCGGCAAGCCGTTTCACTTCGGCGACGATCTCATCCGGTGTGCGCGAATATTCCGAGCCGCGCGTATACGGCACCACGCAGAACGTGCAGAACTTGTCGCAGCCCTCCTGTACGGTCACGAACGCGGACACTTGCCGCCTTGCTGTGGTGCGCGGCGGTAGCGCCGCGAACTTGTCCTCCGCGGGGAACTCGGTCTCGACGGCGCGCTTTCCCGAAGACGAAGCATCGGCCACGAGATCGGCGAGGCGGTGGAGGCTTTGCGGTCCGACAACGATGTCGACCACGGGCGCGCGCGCAATGATCTCCTCGCCTTCGGCTTGGGCAACGCACCCGGCGACTGCCACCACCGTGTTGCGGCCTTGTGACTTGCGCGCGTTCTTGCTCTTCCGTATCCGGCCAAGCGCGGAATAAACCTTCTCGGCCGCCTTCTCGCGGATGTGGCAGGTGTTCAAGATCACCAGATCCGCATCGCTCATCTCGTCGGTCAGTGCGTAACCGGCAGGCTGAAGCGCCTCGGCCATGCGTTCGGAATCGTACGCATTCATCTGGCAGCCGAAGGTCTTGATATGGAGCTTCTTAGCGCTTGTCGTCATGGGCTGTTTGTTGGGCTCGCGAGCGCATTCGTCAAGGGGTTCCCGCTATTGCTGGAGGCGCACGGTCACGCTGTCCGCCGCGCCGGTCGCGTCCGTCACGCTGAGCCGCACGAAGCCGGGCCCATCGGGGGCGAAAAACACGGTGCGCGGTGCGTTGGTGGTCTCGAATGGTAGGCCGTTCACCATGACGTTGAGCGGTGGCGTGCCGCCTGCGATCTTGACCGCGATGGGATTGAGCGTCTCGCCATCGCCATCAAGTGCCAAGCTCGCGCCGTGCGGCGGAAACACAATTCGGACGGCTTGCGTCATCGCTTCGCCTTGGATACCGCGCGATGCGAAACGCCGCAAAGGCGGCGGCAGTTGCGAGGTGCGGGCGGCAAGGACGCCGTCCGGTGCCGGCGGCAGCGCCTTCGGTGTTTGCGTTGCCCGCGCGAAGGCGTCGAACAGGATCGGCGCAGCGGCGGTGCGGCCCAAAAGGCCGGTGACCGGCGCCCCGTCGGGCCGTCCCACCCACACACCGATCGTGAATTTGCCGTCGAAGCCCACGGCCCAGGCGTCGCGGTATCCATAAGACGTGCCCGTCTTGAAGGCGATGCGCCCGCCGGCCGCGTTGGGTGGCGGCGGCGCTCCCCGCAGCACGTCGCCCACATGCCAGGCCGCGGCGGGCTCCATCAGGCGCATTGCCGGGCGTGCCGGCTCCGCCAGCCGCTCTTGGAGGGGGCGAACCGTGCCGTGCCGGGCAAGACCCGAATAAAGAGCCGTGAGGTCGATCAGCCTGACGCCGATGCCGCCAAGCCCGAGCGCCAGGCCGGCCGTCTCGTGCTTCGGCAGCTGGAGTGACGCGCCCGCCTCGCCGAGACGCGCCAGCAGCCGGCTCGGGCCCACCTGATCCAGTACCGCGACGGCCGGCACGTTGAGCGACAATTGCAGCGCTTTGCGCACCGTGACGGTGCCTTGGAAGGTGAGGTCGAAATTCTCCGGCGCATAATCCCCGTAACGAACTGGCCGGTCCTCGATCAGCGTTTCCGGGTGAACCAGCCCGTCCTCGAACCCAAGCCCATATATAAATGGCTTGAGCGCCGAGCCCGGCGAGCGCAGCGCGCGCGTCAGATCTACCTGACCGGCGCGGGCTTCGTCGAAATAATCGGGCGAGGCGACGCGCGCCAGGATATCGCCGGTCTCGTGCTCCACCACCACGATGGCCGCCGACATAGCCTCGCCGAGTTCGCCTGCGCGCTCCCGGGCGAGGCGTTCGAGCCGGCGCTGCAAGTGTCCGTCGATGGTGAGACGAATGATCGAACCCGACTGCGCCACCGCTCTCGCTTCGTCCGCGGCATGGGGCGCGGAGAGCGGCATGGGCCTGCGCGTGGTGGGGACGGGCTCCAACTTGGCGCGTGCGATCTCCGCCGGACTGAACAGGCCGCTGCCGGCGATGCGGTCGAGCACGCGGTTCCGTGCAGCGTGCGCCCGCTCCGGGTGCCGGTCGGGGCGCCGGTACTCCGGCGATTGCGGTAGGGCGACCAGCAGCGCGGTCTCGCCAAGGGTCAGCCGGCGCGGCTCCTTGCCGAAATAGGCGAGCGATGCGGCGCGAATGCCTTCGAGATTGCCGCCATAAGGCGCGAGCGACAGATAGAGCGAAAGGATCTGCTCCTTGTCGAGCGCCGCTTCGAGTTGTAGCCCCCGCACGGCCTGGCGGAACTTGGCATAGAGCGAGCGCTTCCGCCGTGGCTCCAACAGCCGCGCCACTTGCATGGAGAGCGTCGAGCCGCCGGATATAATGTGTCCCTCGGTGCCGAACTGATAGGCCGCCCGCATCATGGCGCGCGGGTCGACGCCGTGATGATCGAAGAAGCGTTTGTCTTCGTAAGCAAGAAGCGCGTCCACGAAGCGCGGGTCCACGTCGTCGCGCGTTGCCGGAAGCCGCCAGCGGCCTTGCTTGGTAAGATAGCCGCGCAAGAGGTCGCCGTCGCGGTCGACCACGGTCTTGGAGTATTCGAGCTTGTCGCCGAGCGGCGCCGGGCCAAACGTCTCGACGAGCCCGGCGGCCGCGCCCGCAAATGCCGCGGCGATCCACACCGCGCCAATCGCGGCATAGCTTGCGCGACTCCTCAGCGTGCTCATTTGCGCGGCGTCACTTTGACGGTGCCGGTGTCCGTACGGCCGAAGCGGTCGGGCCGGTACATGTCCTCGACGAGGGCCTGCGGCAGCACATAGTTACCGGGCGACACGGCACGGACCATATAGGCGACACGGAACACGACAGGGCTGTCGGCCTTGCGGTCGAATGCCGCCACGAAGCGGTTGTCCCGGAAGCCGGTATGGACGGGGGCGGCGCCTTGCGTGATCCAGGACAGCCCGCCCGTGTTCGCCGAGGAGACGAGGCGCGGATTGTCGATCTCGAAACCCGCCGGCACATAGTCGGTCAGCGCGACGCGGCCGAACTGCGGCTTGGCCTCGGTAACCGTCAACAGCACCACGTAGCGCTCGTTCTGTTTGGCGGTGGCGATGTCGACCGCATCGCCGTCGAGCCGGTGGAACGTCCGCTCCAGGGCAAAGCCATGATCGGCGGCCGGCTCCGGCGTCGTCGGCGCGCCGCTCACCGAGATCACCGCGTCGAGCGGTGTGTCGCCGCTATTAGTCACCGTCACCGGGTTGATGCCGATATCCTCCTCGCTGAGCGAACGGTAGAGCGGGCCGGTCAGCGTGCCTTCGTCGCTGCTGCCCTTCACCACGTCGAGGCTGACGTTCTGCTGACCCAGCGCACGCGCCGCCAGCACCAGCCACGCATCGTCTTGCGTCGATGTATATCTCACGCGGTTGCGCGCCTCGCCGATATGCTTCGTGGCGTTCACGAGGATCGGTTTAGCCGCATTGCCTTCGGCCGCGAGCGTCACCACGGCGGCTGCATCGCGTAGGCGCGAGCCGAAATCGATACGCCCATGCGTGGTGATCGTCTCGATCGGCAGTGCGCTTGCCGCCGTGCGGAACGCCTTCTGTGCGCGCACTTTGTCGCCGAGCATCGCCAGCGCCGCGCCGATCTCGGCCTGCGCCGTCGGCGTGCCAAGTTGGCTGAGCTTCACGTCGGCGATGTAGCGCAGGTCGCCCACCGGCGCCATGCCGTTGCGGGCCAGCACGTAGAGCGCATAGGACAGCGCCAAGCCGCCGTCATTGGAAACGTCGGGTGCGGTGCTGACATAGTTCCGCAAACGGTTCAGCGCGAGCTTGAAGCGTTCGTCCGGCACCTTGTGCCCATTAGCGCGCGCCCGCGTCAGAAAATCGGTGACATATGAATCGAGCCACGCATCCGCACCGCCCGGCGACCACAGGCCGAACCCGCCCTCATAGCCTTGGCGCGCCAGCACGGTCTCGATCGCCTTGTCGACGCGTTTCTTGACATCGGGCGCCCCGGCAAACTTCGACTCCAAGCCCAGCTCGTCGACATAGAGCAGGGCGATCGCCTGGCTCACCACCTGCTCCGTGCAGCCGAGCGGATAGCGGTCGAGCGCGGCAACAAGGCTCGCCACGTCGAGCGCCGCCGTTGGCGTCACCGATAGCTGCACGCTGGCAGTGCCCGGCACAAGATCGGCAAACACGTCGTTGGTGACCGTGATGCTCTGGCCAGGCTCCAGCGGCGTGACCGTGCGCCGTGCCAGGATCTGCGTTGCCGGATTGACGTTGAGCGTGAGCCGCCGTGCGACCGAGAAGTCCTCCGGCCCGGTTACCGCGATATCGATCGTGCTCTCGCCGACGCCGCGCGCGGAGATCGGGAAGGTCGCCGCGCCACGTTTCTTGGCAGCGAGCTTTATCGCACTGTCCGGGCGTCCGACGCTGAGCGGACCGTCGGCGGTGACAGCGATGTTGTACGTCCCGCTTGCCCCTTCCACATTGTCAAGATCCACGCGCAATGTGGATTTATCGCCGGTGAGCAGGAAGCGCGGCAGCGTAGAGGTCAACACCGCGCGATCACGCACCACCACATCGCCCGACCCATGTCCGACTTGGGTATCGCTCCAGGCAACCGCCATGACGCGTACCGTGCCGGTGAACGCCGGAATGTCGAATTCGACCTCCGCTCTGCCGTCGGGCCCCACCGTGACGATGCCGGAATAGAGCGCGAGCGGCGGACCGGTGGGCGGGTTGCCTTGCAGCGCGCCGGCGCTGGCATCGCCGCCAGTGCGGATCGACCCGCGCGTGCCTTGCATGCCGTCGATCAGCTGGCCGTAAAGATCGCGAACCTCGGCGGAGAGCTTGCGTTGGCCGAGATAGTATTCGTCCGGGTTCGGCGTTTCGTAGCCGGTGAGATTGAGGATGCCCACGTCCACGGCGGACACGACGATGCGCGCCTGCTCGCCACTTGCGAGATTGGCGAGCCGCACGGGCACGCGAAGCTTCGTCTCGGGCCGGATCAGCTCGGGCAAAG
>Ga0209013_10000074_pt1 | contig 69306 bp, 52 predicted proteins | sample Cruoilmetagenom2_FD_187291 | JGI IMG/M metagenome (GOLD analysis project Ga0209013, IMG submission 187291) | Oil polluted marine microbial communities from Coal Oil Point, Santa Barbara, California, USA - Sample 2 (SPAdes) (version 2) | ecosystem: Environmental > Aquatic > Marine > Oil seeps ... | reverse complement strand
GGTTTTTTTAATGAGACTCAATGCGCTGCTGTTTGCCCAGTTCATTGTTGTGTTCCAGATGAGAACCAAAAGGAAACCGAGGAAGAATTATTAGCCAAACAACAATTTTTACATGCAAAATTGTAATTATTTGAGCCTTCCAAAATCAATTTAAAGTAGGGCGCATTAATTTAAAAGGAAATACTATATTTGCACCGCTAAAAAATAATATATGAAAGCTGGAATTGTAGGATTACCAAATGTTGGAAAATCGACCTTATTTAACTGTTTATCAAATGCTAAAGCGCAAAGTGCAAATTTTCCTTTTTGTACTATTGAACCAAATATTGGTGTGGTAAATGTACCAGACAGTAGATTAAATAAGTTAGAAGAATTAGTTAAGCCGGAACGAGTACAAACGGCAACTGTAGATATAGTTGACATTGCAGGTTTAGTTCGTGGAGCTAGTAAAGGAGAAGGATTGGGAAATCAATTTTTAGGAAATATTAGAGAAACAGATGCTATTATACATGTTTTGCGTTGCTTTGAAAATGAAAATATTATTCATGTAGACACTACCATTGATCCTGTTAGAGATAAAGAAACTATTGATTTTGAATTACAGTTAAAAGATTTAGATTCTTTAGAGAAAAAACTAGAAAAAGTTAAAAAAACTGCACGAACTGGCAATAAAGATGCTCAAAAAGAATTAGAGGCTCTTGAAAAAGTAAAAACAGGATTAGAGGCTGCAATTTCTGTTAGAGCAATTGAACTTACCGAAAAAGAAAGAGAAGAATATATAAATCCTTTACAATTATTAACGGATAAACCTGTATTATACGTTTGTAATGTAGATGAAAATTCTGCTGTAAGTGGAAATAAATTTGTAGATGCGGTTAAAGATTCTATTAAAAATGAAAATGCTGAAATTATAGTATTAGCAGTTGCTACGGAAGCAGACATAAATGAATTAGAATCTTTTGAAGAGCGTCAATTATTTTTAGACGATTTAGGATTAAAAGAATCTGGTGCTTCTGTTTTAATTAGAGCAGCGTATAAATTATTAAATCAGCAAACGTATTTTACTGCAGGAGTAAAAGAAGTTAGAGCTTGGACTATTAATATTGGAGATACGGCACCACAAGCAGCCGGAGTTATTCATACCGATTTTGAAAAAGGTTTTATTAGAGCCGAAGTTATTGCTTATGATGATTTTGTTCATTTCGGTAGCGAAGCCAAAGTTAAAGAAGCTGGTAAAATGAGAGTAGAAGGAAAGGAATATGTGGTAAAAGATGGCGATATGATGAATTTTAGGTTTAATGTGTAGGCGTTTTTTATTAAAAATTATATTTAAAGTCTGTTAATAACTATTTTAACAGACTTTTTTTTTATTTTTCAAGCAAAATAGTACTTTAGCATCGCTTCAAAAACTTTACAAACTTATATGGCTAAACAAACCTCTTATACTGAAGATAATATTCGTTCATTAGATTGGAAAGAACATATTAGAACTCGCCCCGGAATGTATATTGGAAAGTTAGGAGATGGATCATCGCCTGATGATGGAATTTATATTCTTATAAAAGAAGTATTAGATAATTCCATTGACGAGTTTGTAATGGGAGCAGGTAAAAAAGTAGATATTACCGTAAAAGAGGATTTGGTGGTTATAAGAGATTATGGACGAGGAATTCCACTTGGTAAAGTGGTAGATGTAGTCTCAAAGATGAATACTGGTGGTAAATACGACTCTAGAGCCTTTAAAAAATCAGTTGGTTTAAATGGAGTAGGTACCAAAGCCGTTAACGCATTATCGTCCTTTTTTAAAGTAGAATCATTTAGAGAAGGAGAAACTGTAATTGCTGAATTTGCAAAAGGAGAATTAGTTATTCACGAAAAACCTCAAAAAACAAATCAACGTAACGGAACTAAAGCTTCTTTTACTCCAGATAATAGCATTTTTACAAAATTTAAATATAGAAGTGAATACATTGTAAAAATGATTAAAAATTATGTGTATTTAAACACAGGTTTAAACATTTATTATAATGGTGAAAAATATTTTTCGGAAAATGGTTTAAAAGATTTATTAGAAGAAAATATTGCAGAGGAATCTATGTTGTTTCCAATTATTCATTTGCAAGCAGAAGATATTGAAGTAGCTCTAACTTTTAGCAAAGCACAATATAGTGAAGAATATCATTCTTTTGTTAATGGGCAACATACTACGCAAGGAGGAACGCATCAAAATGCTTTTAGAGAGGCTGTAGTAAAAACAATTCGCGATTATTTCGGTAAAAATTACGAAGCATCTGATGTTCGAAAATCTATTGTTTCCGCAATTAGTGTTAAAGTAATGGAACCTGTTTTTGAAAGCCAAACAAAAACTAAATTGGGTTCTACAGAAATGGGAGGTGGTTTACCAACAGTTAGAACCTTTATTGGTGATTTTGTTAAAACTAAATTGGATAATTACCTTCATAAAAATCCAGATGTTGCAGAAAAAATTCAAAAAAAAATACTGCAGGCAGAAAAAGAGCGAAAGGATTTATCTGGCATACGAAAACTAGCGAGAGAAAGAGCTAAAAAAGCTAGTTTGCACAATAAAAAATTACGCGATTGCAGAGTACATTTAAATAATTTAAAAAAGGATAATCGTTTAGAAAGCACTTTATTTATTACAGAAGGAGATTCTGCAAGTGGTTCTATAACAAAATCTAGAAATGTAAATACACAAGCTGTTTTTAGTTTAAGAGGTAAGCCACTTAATTCGTACAATATGAGTAAAAAAATTGTGTACGAAAATGAAGAATTTAATTTATTGCAAGCAGCTTTAAATATTGAAGAATCTATTCAAGATTTGCGTTATAACAATATTGTAATTGCTACCGATGCCGATGTAGATGGTATGCATATTCGGTTATTGTTAATCACTTTTTTCTTACAATTTTTTCCAGAATTAATTAAACATGGGCATCTTTATATTTTAGAAACACCTTTATTTAGAGTTCGTGATAAAAAACAAACTTTTTATTGTTATTCAGAAGAAGAAAAACAAAATGCAATAAAAAAATTAAAAGGAAAACCAGAAATTACTCGATTTAAAGGTTTAGGAGAAATTTCCCCTGATGAATTTGTTCATTTTATAGGTAAAGATATTCGTTTAGATCCAGTAATGTTAGATAAAGAATTGTCCATTGATAAATTATTAGAATTTTATATGGGAAAAAACACTCCAGATAGACAAAAATTTATCATAGAAAACCTAAAAGTTGAATTAGATATTGTAGAAGAAGCGTAACATGCAAGAAGAAAATAACGAAGCCATTAACGAAAATTTTGAAAATCAGGAAACCATAACCAAAGTTACAGGAATGTATAAGAATTGGTTTTTGGATTATGCCTCGTATGTAATTTTAGAACGTGCGGTTCCTGCAATAAAAGATGGCTTTAAACCAGTACAACGTAGAATTTTACATTCTATGAAAGATTTGGATGATGGACGTTATAATAAAGTTGCTAATATTGTTGGTCATACCATGCAATATCATCCACACGGCGATGCTTCTATTGCAGATGCCATGGTGCAGATAGGGCAAAAAGAATTGTTAATTGATATGCAGGGTAACTGGGGAAATATTTTAACTGGTGACCGAGCAGCTGCTTCACGTTATATTGAAGCTCGTTTGTCAAAATTTGCATTAGATGTTGTTTTTAATCCTAAAACCACCGATTGGCAAGCATCTTATGATGGAAGAAGGAAAGAACCTATAGATTTACCTGTTAAGTTTCCAATGCTTTTGGCTCAAGGAGCTGAAGGGATTGCGGTTGGGCTTTCCACTAAAATATTACCTCATAATTTTAATGAGTTAATTGATGCATCTATAAAACATTTAAAGGGTAAAAGTTTTACCTTAATTCCAGATTTTTTAACTGGTGGTATTGCCGATGTATCTAATTATAACGACGGTAAACGAGGAAGTAAAATTAGAGTTAGAGCTAAAATTTCTCAATTAGATAAAAAAACGCTAGTTATTAATGAAATTCCTTTCGGAACCACTACAACTTCTTTGATAGATTCTATTTTAAAAGCTAATGATAAAGGTAAAATTAAAATTAAAAAAATAGAAGACAATACAGCGGCTAACGTTGAAATTTTGATTCATTTACCAAGCGGAATTTCGCCGGATAAAACTATGGATGCCTTATTTGCATTTACTAATTGCGAAAACTCAATATCGCCTTTATGTTGTGTAATTGAAGATAATAAACCGGTGTTTATTGGAGTTTCTGAAATTTTAAAACTCTCAACAAATCATACCGTTGAATTGTTAAAAAAAGAGCTTGAAATTCAATTAAATGAATTAGAAGAACAATGGCATTTTGCATCGTTAGAGCGTATTTTTATTGAGAAAAGAATTTACCGAGATATTGAAGAAGAAGAAACTTGGAAAGGTGTAATTACTGCTATTGATAAAGGTTTAAAACCACATATTAAACACTTAAAACGTGCCATTATTGAAGATGATATAGTGCGTTTAACAGAAATTAGAATTAAAAAAATATCCAAATTTGATATTGATAAAGCAAAACAATTTATTGAAAGTTTAGAAGATAAAATTGCTGAAGTAAATCATCATTTAGCAAATTTAATAGAGTTTTCTATAAATTATTTTAAAAAATTAAAACAAAAATACGGAAAGGGAAAAGAGCGTAAAACAGAAATTCGTTTGTTTGATGATATTGTGGCTACTAAAGTGGTGATGCGTAATTCAAAATTATATGTAAATAGAGAAGAAGGCTTTGTTGGAATTTCTTTAAAACGAGATGAATACGTGGCAGATTGTGCAGATATTGACGATATTATTATCTTTAGAAAAGATGGAATTATGATGGTTACAAAAGTGGATGCTAAAACTTTTGTTGGTAAAGATATTATTCATGTGGCAATATTTAAAAAAGGAGATAAACGCACCGTTTACAATATGATTTATAGAGATGGTAAAAGTGGTCCAAGCTATATGAAACGTTTTAATGTTACCAGTGTTACGCGTGATAAAGAATATAATTTAACTCCCGGAAATAAAGGCTCAGTAGTACATTATTTTACTGCAAATCCTAACGGGGAAGCAGAAACGGTAACTGTAAATTTAAGAGCAGTTAAAGGAGTTAAAAAACTAAAATGGGATATAGATTTTTCTGAATTAGCTATTAAAGGAAGAAGCTCTAAAGGAAATAGAGTTACTAAAAATTCCATTAAAAAGATTGAATTAAAAGCCGAAGGGGTTTCTACTTTAAAACCACGAAAAATTTGGTTTGATGATATTACTGAGCGTTTAAATGTAGATGGGCGAGGAGAGTTATTGGGAGAATTTAAAGCTGAAGATAGATTGTTGATTATCAGTCAAAAAGGAGTTGTTAAAACCATTAAGCCAGAATTAACCACTCACTTTGAAAACAATATGATAGTTCTTGAAAAATGGATTCCTGAAAAGCCTATTTCTGCAGTATATTTTGAAGGTGAAAAAAGTAAATATTATGTCAAACGATTTATGATTGACAATCCTAATAAAGAAGAGTTATTTATTACAGAACATCCTAAATCTCAATTAGAAATTGTAGCAACGGATTATAGACCAATAGCAGAAATTATTTTTTCAAAACGAAGTTTAGAAAATACAACCCTTAATTTTGAAGAATTTATTTCTGTTAAAGGAATTAAAGCTTTGGGTAATCAATTAACTACCGATAAAATTAAGCAAGTAAATTTATTAGAACCATTAGAGTATGAGCCTCCTGTAATTGAGGAAGTAGAAGTAACCGATGAAGAAGTTATTGATAATTCAGAAGTTTTAGAAAAAGATAAAAACAAACCAAACAAAGAGGAATCAACTTCTGAAGAGGATGGGCAAATAACCTTATTTTAATTTTTTATAAAAAGTTAATTTGTAATTTTTCAATAGATTAGGATGTGTTATTTTAATTAAATCTTTAAGTACTAAATCTGGCCTTGATGGTGCTAATTCAAAATACATAATTCCACCTGTAGTTCCTTGAGTATTAACGTAAGTGTAAATTTTATTGTTTTTAAAAGCATTAAATTTTGAATAAATATCGTTGGATTCCTCTAGTTGTTTTAAGGTTTTAAAATAACTTGGCGAAAACCAAAAATCTGCATTTTTTCCTTGGTTATATACGTTCTCAATATTTAAAGATAAGCTACCTTTTCCTTTACTGTTTTTGTATAAATAGTTTGTATTTGCATCTTTTAAAAAAGAGGCTTCAAAACTACCTCCTGCAGGTAAATTCCAGATATCTTTAAATAAACCTCCTGAAATTATAGTAGGTATAATTTTTGCTTTTAGCGCGATATTTTTAGCCGATAAATAATTTTTTTCGATGTTAGTAAAAATGCTGTCAGCTTGTTTCTCTTTATTAAATAAAACTCCAAAAACCTTAATCCATTCTGCTCTACCAAGTGGTGTTTCTTCTAGCCAATCGCCATTTAATAAAACTGGAATTCCCATTTTTTTAATGGTAGTAAACATTTTATTATTGCTATTTAGGGTAAAGCCAATTACTAAATCTGGGTGCAAATCAAGCAATAGTTCTGTATTTATTTGTTCTTCATTTCCTAAATCTTTAATAAATCCGCCATCAATTCTTTCTCTTGTTTTTTTGGAAGAAATGTATTTAGTATTTGGAAATCCTATTAATTTATTTTCAACTTTTAATAATTCCAGCATTGGAATATGTGTAGTACTTGTAACAACTACCGATTTTACTGGAATTTGAATGGTATTAATCGATTTTATTTTTTTTGACTTTGTAAGGGTATATTCAAAAACTTCTTTTGAGTTCGGATAAGGAGCTTTTACAATTAATTTAATAGAATTTTTAAAGTGTTGAATTTCAAATCCTTTAGCGTATTTTAAAATAGTTTTATAGCTGTATTTTTTTTCTATATGTTGTTTTCTAGTAGTTGTGGTACAACTAAAAATTGAAAATAGAATAAGGATAAACAAGAAATTAAACTTCATAAAAATTTTATATTTTCACAAATGTAGTATTTCCTTTTTAATGCTTATAATTAAAATCAAATTCCTATTTTTGTCTTCGATTATGGTTCTTATAAATGCTTTCGCAAATATAAGTGAAAAGGGAATTCGGTTAAAATCCGAAGCTGTTCCCGCAACTGTAAGCTAAATCCGAATATTTCGGTAGTTGTTATGCAACTTATACCACTGTTTTTTAACGGGAAGGTACATAACAAAATGCGAGCCAGGAGACCTGCCAAAATCAGAATAGTTCAAACTTTCGGGAGAAAAGTTGAGGTATATTAAACCATACTTAAAAATTTTCCTGATTTATTTTATTAATTAAATCAATAAGAAAAGAAATGAAAAAATCATTCCTTAATTTTGGTGTTGTATGTATTTTATTTACACTCAACACTACCATTGCTCAGCAAAAAAAAGACAGTGTGCAGCAATTAAAAGAAGTAGTAATTTCAGCTACAAAATTTGCTATTAAAAAAGAAAAAGTAGGCAAAATCATTTATCAAATTACTCCACAAGAAATTGAAAATTCTAAAGGAAAATCTATAGCAGAAGTGTTAAGTGATTTTGCTGGAATGGATATTAACGGAGTAAATAGTGCTGCTGGAAAAAACAAAAGTATGTATGTTAGAGGAGGAAGAAATCGTCAAGCTTTAGTACTTGTTGATGGTGTTTCATTAAGCGATCCTTCTGGGATAACTACCTCCTTTGATTTACGATTATTAACCTTAAATCAAGTAGCATCTATTGAAATTATGAATGGCGCGGCAAGTACTTTATATGGTTCAGGAGCTTCCACAGGAGTGATAAATATAATTCTTAAAAAAGCTTCCAAAAAACCAATAGTTTTAAATTATCAAACAGCTATAGGTACCAATAATTCCTCTGAAAATACTAATTTAAATCTAACAGATATACAACAAAATGTTGGCGTAAACGGAACGCTTAATAAATTTAATTATTTAGCTACATTAAGCACTATAAAAACAGATGGTTTATCCGAAGCTAGTGATAAAAAGAGTGCTACTAAATTTAAAAGTGATGAATTTTTAGCAACAAACGCTTATTTGAATTTAGGCTACTCATTTTCCAATGCATTTAAAATAAATTTATTTGGTAATTATGATAAAAATACTTATGATTTTGATGCTAGTGCATTCACCGATTCTGACATAAATAATGGTGTAAATAAACAGGTAAGAGTAGGTATTTCCTCAAATTATAATTATAAGAAAGGAAAATTAAAAGTAGTTGCATCATTTAACAAAAATGAAAGAAGTTTTGATAGTTTTAATAGCTGGGCAAATACCACAGATCATTCTGAATATGTTGGTAAAACTTATTATGTAGATATAGTTAATAATTATAAAATTTCTAATGAAATTCAGCTTATTACAGGATTTAACTATCAAAAACAGGAGAATAGCACCAATACTCCTTATGGCAATATTGATGAAAAATTAGCAAATTATACAACATTTGACCCTTACATTACCTTTTTATATAATACTTCAAACGGGTTTAATTTAAATATTGGAACTCGTTTAAATAATCACACAGAATATGGAAATCATTGGGTTTATAATGTAAATCCGTCGTATAATATATCCACCAAACTAAAATTAATTTCTTCTTATAGTACAGCTTTTATTGCGCCAAGCACCTATCAGCTTTTTTCTCAATACGGTAATGTTAATTTAAAACCAGAAGAAAATTCTACCGTAGAAGCCGGTTTTGAATTTCAAGTTTATAATAACATAGATTTTACAGCAGTTTATTTTTATAGAGAAGAAAAAAATGCTATTATTTTACCCGATTTTATTGCCTATTCTAATGCAAATTCTAATACCAATGCAAAAGGAATTGAAGCAGGTTTAAATATGGAATTAATTAAAAAGACAAAGTTAAGACTCGGATATTCTTATATTTATAAAAGTGCCGATTTAGATTATATACCTAAAAATAAAATTACAGCGTCTATAGCAACTACCGCATTTAATAAAACCTATCTTTCCTTGCGATTAAAAAATATTTCAAAAAGAACTTATTTTGATCAATGGGGAAGTGGCTCAAATATAAATTTAGAAGCATACAGTTTAGTTGATTTTTATGGAAGTAGAAAATTAATTGGTAATACGCTTTCTATTTTTGGACAAGTAAATAATATTTTTAATAAGAATTATGTAGAAATTATTGGTTATACCACAAAAGGAATTAATTTTAAAATAGGTTTAAATTTTAAATTTTAGTGTAAAAAGCAACCTTAATTTGTTGATTTTTATATTTGGATTTAGAAAAACAGAAAGCAACTTCTCCATTTTCAATAACTTAAGAGTTTTAATTTATTAATATGATAATTTCGGATAATTCAATAAATTGGATAAATAACATATAAAATGAAATTAAAAGTAACATTTGTCCTTATTTTTTTAACTTTTCTTAAATAAAAATTATTTTAGCTGATATTTATCAGCAAATCTCTGTACAAAACTTTTTAATTTTGCTCTGTAACATTTGTTAATCAATTGCAAATCAAAGTGTAACATTTGTTACAAATAAAAAGAACATTTATTAATAGAAACAATTACAATTATGAAAAATTTATTAAGATTAGTGGTATTATTATTTACTTCGGCAATATTTGCTCAAACAGGACATATGATGCAAGGAGTGGGTGCTGTTAATATGTCTATGGGTGGCGCATCTACAGCGCAACCATTAGATATTAGTGGTGCATTACAATGGAATCCAGCAGCAATATCTGTATTTGATGGGAAAATATTAAAATTTGATATTGGAGCATTTTCAGGTTCTCCAAAACTTTATTCTGAATATGGACCATTTCAAGGTTCTGCTGAAGATGATAAAGGAGTATCTCCTATGCCTGCAATAGCTTATGTTTGGGGTAAAGAAGGAAGTAAACATACTTTTGGCGTTTCTGCATTTGGTATTAGTGGTTTTGGTGTTGATTTTGCAGAAGATTTGAATTATCCACAAGATTTACTAGGTAACCCTAACCCAAATTTTAATCCAAATGCATCTACAAATCCAGTTGGTTTTCCTCAATATGCAGGAGGATTTGGCCGTTTAGCTTCAGATTATATGTTATTGCAAGTTGGATTTACTTGGGCATATCAAGTTACTGAAAAATTTTCAATAGGTATAGAACCAACAATAAATTATGGTGCTTTAGAAATAGGTCCTAATCCTTTAGCAAGACCAGATTTTACTGGAAAAGGTTATCCTGAAAGTGATAAAGCTGGAGCAATTGGTTTTGGTGCTCAAATAGGTGTATTTTATGATACGCATAGTGGTTTTAAAATTGGAGCATCTTATAAAACACAACAATATTTTGGAGCCATGGAGTTTGATAGTAAATATTTAGATGGTACAAAAGCACCTTCTCCTGAATTTACTATGAATTATCCAGCTGTTTATTCTATTGGTTTAGGATATTCAAAACCAAAATTTGATATTGCTTTTGATTATCGTTATGTGGATTATGAAAATACAGATGGATTTGAAAAAACTGGTTGGGAAATTGGAGATAATGGATATCCTACAGGAGCAGTTAATGGCTTTGGATGGAAAAGTATAAATGTTCTTTCGTTCGGTTTTCAATATAAAGGAATTGAAAAATTACCTTTAAGAGTTGGTTATACATTTAGTAGTAATCCTATTGATAAAGAATTAACATTCTTCTCAATGCCTGCATGTGCAATTATAAAACACGCATTTCAATTTGGATTTAGTTATCCTATTAATGATAACTTTATGTTAGATGCTGTTTATCATCATGGTATTAGCGATGGTAAAACTGAAGGGTTAATGTTAAACCCAATGGCAATAGGACCAACAAACCCACTTGGTAAAGTTCCTGGAACAAAAGTAGGGTACGATATGACTACAGATTTAGTCATGATTGGAATAACTTATAAGTTTAAAAAATAATTTCTCGAATTTCTTTATTTTTTAAAGGCTTCTTTTTGAAGCCTTTTTTTGTGTTTCTAATTTAAAAATTTGTTTATTTGTGCTCTAATTATAACATCCTTGAAATTAAAAAGTTTTTTTAATAACTTGCCTTTTTTTGCGCTAACATTATTTTTGTTTTCTGCATTAGTTGGTTTATTAATAAGATGGAATTTTGTGTTTCCTATATCTAGTTTTTCCTATAAAAATTTGTTACAAGCACATTCTCATGTGGCATTTTTAGGTTGGGGATATATTGCAACTTTAGCAATTATAATCCAAGTTTATATTTTAGATAAATCGTTAAATTTAAAAATATATAAAATTTTTATTAGCATAATTACTATAGCTGTATTTTTAATGTTAATTAGCTTTTCTTTAGTTGGTTATAAATCAATATCTATAGTTTTGCTTTCTGTATTTGGAATAGCTAGTTATGTAATTTCTTATAAGTTATTGAAAGATTTAAAAGGAAAAAGTATAGCTATTAAAATGATTCGTTTTGGAATTTATTATTATTTACTTTCCAATTTAGCTACTTGGTTTTTGGGTTTTGTAATGGTTACACAAGGAAAGTCTGTTTTGTTTTATAATACCATCTACTTTTATTTACATTTTTTATATAATGGTTATTTCGTATTTGTGCTTTTCGGATTGTTATTTAAAGTATTTGAAAATCAAAATATTGTAATTTCTACAAAAAATCAAAAGCTATTTTTTATTTTTTTAAATATTGCCTGTATTCCTGCTTATTTCTTATCTGTTTTATGGAGTAAGCCCTCTATACTATTCAACTATATTGGTTTTTTTGCGGCGTTATTACAGTTGGTTTCTTTAGTTTATTTAATAAGGATAATAAGTAAGGTATTCATTAATTTGAAGTGGAGCCGATTTTCTAAACTGCTGTTAAAATTTGCATTAATTAGTTATGGGTTAAAAGTAGGAATACAAGTAATATCTTCTTTTCCATATATAGTAACTAATTCTTTGGCGCTAAAACATTATTTTATAATAGGCTATTTGCATTTGTTTACCTTAGGTTTTATGAGTGTATTCATTTTTTTATTATTAATTCAAGTTAAAAAAGTTAATCTGGATAGTAAAATTTCTAAAACCGGGATTTTTAGTTTTTTAATAGGAATAATTGGCACGGAATTTTTATTATTTTATCAAGGTTTTTTAATTTTAAAAAGAATTAATCCTTTAAAATATTATAATTTAGAACTGTTTATTTTAAGTGTCTTTCTTTTTTGTGGATTATTATTAATTGTTCTTCCTCAGTTTTTTAAAAAACAAAAAGAATTAAATGTTTAGTTTGTCAATAACTTTTATTGCTCAACTAAAAAGGGAATAGTACTTTTGAATTTTATTGAATTTCTGTGAATAAATACTTAGATAATCTTAACGAATCGCAAAAGGCAGCCGTTTTACATAAAAATGGTCCTATGATAATAATTGCTGGAGCAGGTTCAGGTAAAACCCGTGTTTTAACCTATAGAATTGCTCATTTAATGAACCAAAATATTGATCCTTTTAATATTTTATCGTTGACTTTTACTAATAAGGCTGCTCGTGAAATGAAATTGCGAATTGCAAGTGTTGTTGGAGATTCTGAAGCGAAAAATTTGTGGATGGGAACTTTCCACTCTGTATTTGCAAGGATTTTACGTTCAGAAGGTCATCATATTGGTTTTCCATCTAATTTTACTATTTATGATACTCAAGATGCCGTTAGGTTAATTTCGTCTATCATAAAAGAAAAGCAATTAGATAAAGAGCGCTATAAACCAAAACAGGTTTTAAGTAGAATATCTTCTTTTAAAAACAGCTTAATAACCGTTAAAGCTTATTATAACGATCCAGATTTAATTCAGGCAGATAAAATGGCGCAACGTCCTAAAATGGGCGAAATTTATCAACAATATGTAGATAGATGTTTTAAAGCAGGAGCTATGGATTTTGATGATTTACTGTTAAGAACTAATGAAGTTTTAACAAGATTTCCAGAAGTTTTAGCTAAATATCAACATCGGTTTAAATATATTTTAGTAGATGAGTATCAAGATACAAATCACTCGCAATATTTAATAGTTAGAGCTTTAGCAGATCGTTTTCAAAATATTTGTGTAGTTGGTGATGATTCTCAAAGTATTTATTCTTTTCGAGGAGCCAATATTCAAAATATTTTAAACTTTCAACGCGATTATGAGAAGGTTTCCATTTTTAAATTAGAACAGAATTATAGATCTACAAAAAATATAGTAGAAGCGGCAAATAGTGTAATTGCAAAAAATAAAACGAAACTAGATAAACAAGTTTGGACTGCAAATAAAGAAGGAAATAAAGTAAAAGTAATGCGAACCTATACAGAAGCTGAAGAAGGTAGGTTTGTTGCAAATTCTATTTTTGATAATGCTATGAATTTGCAATTAAAAAATTCGGAATTTGCTGTTTTATATAGAACAAACGCACAATCGAGAGCTATTGAAGATGCTTTACGTAAGAAAGATATAAAATATAAAATTTATGGAGGATTATCTTTTTATCAGCGTAAAGAGATAAAAGATACGTTAGCATATTTGCGTTTAATTGTAAACCCAAATGACGAAGAAGCTTTTAAAAGAGTCATAAATTATCCTGCTCGAGGAATAGGTTCTACAACTATGGATAAATTATCTGTAGCAGCAAATCATTATAAAAAATCCATTTTTGAAATCATTCAAAATATTAATAAAATTGATATTAATTTAAATGGAGGTACTAAAACAAAACTTTCCAATTTTGTTACTATGATTGCTCGTTTTCAAATTGAATCTCAAAAACAAAATGCATTTGAAATTGCAGATTTTGTGGTGAAACAAACACAACTTGTACGTGATTTAGAAAAAGATGGAACTCCAGAAGGAGTGAGTAAAGTTGAAAATATTCAAGAATTATTAAATGGTATTAAAGATTTTATTGAAGTTCAAAAAGAAAAAGAAGAAGACGATTCTTTATCATTTTTCTTAGAAGATGTTGCACTTGCAACCGATTTTGATAGCGAAAAAAAAGAAGATGTGCCAAGAGTTGCTTTAATGACTATTCATTTATCAAAAGGATTAGAATTCCCATTTGTTTATATTGTTGGTTTAGAAGAAAATTTATTTCCATCAGCAATGAGCATGAATACACGGAGTGAGTTAGAAGAAGAACGCAGGTTGTTTTATGTAGCATTAACCAGAGCTGAAAAACAAGCTTATTTAAGTTTTGCACAAACCAGATACCGTTGGGGAAAATTAATAGATTGCGAACCAAGTCGATTTTTAGAAGAAATAGATGAACAGTTTCTGGAATATTTAACCGTAAAAAAAGCACCAATACAACAAAATAAATTTATTAATGAAGATATATTTGGAAGTGTACCTCAAAATAAAATAAGATTTAAAAAACCAATTGAACGAACTCCAATTAAAAAAAATAAAGAACCGGTTATTAAATTTGCACCTCCTAAAAATCTTAAAAAAGTTTCTAAAACCAGTTCTCAAAACACCAATTTATTCGATTCAAAAATTGTGGTAGGCAATATTGTTAAACATAATAAGTTTGGTAAGGGAGAAGTAGTAAGTTTAGAAGGGTCAGGAGCTAATAAAAAAGCAGAAATAAAATTTGCTTCTGTAGGTACAAAAAAATTATTATTACAATTTGCAAAGCTTACAATTATTAATTAAAATGCATTGTAAAACCAATTTTTAAATTGTAATTTGCATAAATAAAAAAATAGAATAGAGATAGATGGAATATGATTTAGAATACAATTCAGAAAGAACTCATTTAATTATACCAGAATATGGACGCCATATTCAAAAATTGGTAGATTATTGTGTTTCTTTAAAGGATTTAGAAGAGCGAAATAAAATGGCAAAAGCTATTGTGGATGTTATGGGGAATTTACAACCCCATTTAAGAGACGTTCCTGATTTTAAAAGTAAACTTTGGGATCAGCTTTTTATAATGTCTGATTTTAAATTAGAAGTAGATTCACCTTATGAAAGACTTCAAAAAGAAGTGCTTCAGGCCAAACCTGAAAAATTAGCGTATCCTAAATCGGCTTCAAAATATCGTTTTTATGGTAATAACATTCAAACAATGATTGATACCGCTTTAACTTGGGAAGAAGGAGATGCAAGAGAAGCTTTGTATTTTGCCATAGCAAATCATATGAAAAAATGTTATTTAAACTGGAATAAAGATACGGTTGAAGATAAAGTAATTTATAAGCATTTATTGGAACTTTCTCATGGTAAAATAGATTTAGAAATTTTGGATGAAGATTTAGCTGAATCTAAAAATTTACTTCGTAAAAAGAAGCCTAAATATACCAATAAACAACACCAAAAAAATAAAAAAAGATAATCAGTTTTAATTCAAATTATGGCAACATTTATTATAGAGGGAGGTCATAAATTAAGTGGAGATATTACTCCGCAAGGCGCAAAAAATGAGGCTTTGCAAGTTATTTGTGCTGTATTGTTGACATCTAAAAAAGTTACTATTGGTAATATTCCAAATATTAGAGACGTTAATAAATTAATATTTATTTTAAAAGAATTAGGAGTTAAAATCAATCAAATAGATGAACATACTTATACTTTTGAAGCAGATAATTTAGATTTAAAATATTTAGAATCGGATGATTTTAAAAGAGATGGTAGCTCATTAAGAGGCTCTATTATGATTGTAGGACCACTTTTAGCACGGTTTGGGAAAGGGTATATTCCACGTCCGGGAGGTGATAAAATTGGACGAAGAAGGTTAGATACTCATTTTGAAGGCTTTATTAAGTTAGGTGCAAAACTAAGATATAATCATGATGAAAAATTTTATGGAGTAGAGGCAGATCAATTAGTTGGTACTTCTATGTTATTAGAAGAAGCTTCGGTAACAGGTACTGCTAATATTATTATGGCAGCAGTTTTGGCAAAAGGTGTTTCCACTATTTACAATGCAGCTTGCGAGCCTTACATTCAGCAGCTATGCAGAATGCTTAATAAAATGGGAGCAAAAATTTCAGGAGTTGGCTCCAATTTACTTTCAATTGAAGGGGTTGATAGTTTAAATGGATGCGAGCATAAAATTTTACCAGATATGATTGAAATTGGTAGTTGGATTGGAATGGCTGCCATGACAAAATCGTCTTTAACTATAAAAGATGTAAGCTGGAATGATTTGGGTTTAATTCCTTCTATTTTTAAAAAATTAGGAATTAATCTTGAAAGACGAGGAGATGATATTTTTATCCCAGAACAGTCCAACTATGAAATTCAGAATTTTATGGACGGATCTATTTTAACAATTGCAGATGCGCCTTGGCCAGGATTTACCCCCGATTTATTGAGCATTATTTTGGTAATTGCTACACAAGCAAAAGGAAGTCTTTTAATTCATCAAAAAATGTTTGAAAGCCGTTTGTTTTTTGTAGATAAATTAATTGATATGGGAGCAAAAGTAATTCTTTGCGATCCTCATAGAGCGACTGTTATTGGAATGAATCATGAGTCAAGTTTAAAAGGAACTACTATGACTTCACCAGATATTAGAGCAGGAGTTTCTCTTTTAATTGCTGCACTTTCCGCAAAAGGAACAAGTACTATTCATAATATTGAGCAAATTGATAGAGGTTATGAAAAAATTGATGAACGACTCCGAGCAATTGGGGCTAAAATAACACGGACAGAACAATGTATTTAAAAATCTCGTTTTTACGAGATTTTTTTTTTGTGTCATAATGTCATTTATTTCAAATTGGCAAAAAAATTGCTAGTACTAAAATGAATTTTTTTAAGAAAAGAATATGAGTAAAAAGAAAGAACATAAAAAAGTAGAAAATAAAGAAGAGGAAAAGGTTGAAGTTAATGAAATTAGTGTAGAAGAACAACTAACGGAAGACTTGTCTAAAGAAAAAGATAAGTTTTTACGATTGTTTGCTGAATTTGAAAATTATAAAAAACGAACTTCAAAAGAACGATTAGAATTATTTAAAACTGCCAATCAGGAATTAATGACAGTTTTATTACCTGTTTTAGATGATTTTGAAAGAGGATTGGCAGAAATAAAAAAATCGGATGATTCTGAATTACTGAAAGGAATGGAGCTGATAAATAATAAGATAAAAACAGTATTATCTCAAAAAGGATTAACAGAAATAGAAGTTAAATCTGGAGACGTTTTTGATGCTGAATTACACGAAGCAATTACTCAAATCCCTTCACCTTCAGAAGATTTAAAAGGAAAAATTATTGATGTTATTGAACAAGGATATAAATTAGGTGATAAAATAATAAGATATCCAAAAGTAGTTGTTGGACAATAATTTATAGATATGAAAACAGACTATTACGAAGTTTTAAAAATAAGTAAATCTGCTACTGCAGTTGAAATAAAAAAAGCATATCGCAAAAAAGCTATAAAATATCATCCAGATAAAAATCCAGGTGATAAAAGCGCTGAAGAAAAATTTAAGCAAGCAGCGGAAGCTTATGAAATTTTGAGCGACCCAAATAAAAAAGCTCGTTATGATCAATATGGTCATGCTGCTTTTGAAGGTGGAGCTGGCGGTTTCCAAGGTGGTCACATGAATATGGAAGATATATTTAGCCAATTTGGCGATATATTTGGTGGTGCTTTTGGCGGAGGAGGCTTTAGTGGTTTTGGCGGTGGTTCTTCTAGAGGAAGAGCCAGAGTTAAAGGAAGTAATTTACGAATTAGAGTTAAATTAACTTTAGAAGAAATAGCAAAGGGTGTAGAAAAGAAAGTAAAAGTTCGTAGAAAAGTAAAAGCAGAAGGTGCAAGTTTTAAAACATGTGCTACTTGTCAGGGAAGCGGACAAGTTATGCGAGTTACTAATACTATTTTAGGTAGAATGCAAACAGCTAGTACTTGCCCTACATGTCAAGGTACAGGCGAAACGTTAGATAAAAGACCTAAAAATGCAGATAGTAATGGTTTAATTCAAAATGAAGAAACTGTTTCTATTAAAATTCCTGCAGGAGTTACAGAAGGTGTGCAATTGAAAGTTAACGGAAAAGGAAATGCAGCGCCAGGAAATAATTCTTTAGATGGCGATTTAATTGTAGTTATTGAAGAATTAGAACATGAAACTTTAAAACGTGAAGGTACTAATTTACATCATGATTTATATATTAATTTTTCTGAAGCTGTATTAGGCGTTGCAAAAAATATTGAAACCGTTACCGGAAAAGTTAAAATTAAAATTGAACCAGGTACGCAATCTGGGAAAATATTGAGATTAAGAGGTAAAGGATTACCAAGTATTGAAAGTTATGGAACAGGAGATTTATTAGTACATATTAACGTTTGGACTCCTCAAAATTTATCAAAAGAACAAAAACAATTTTTTGATAAAATGGTAGAGGATGAAAATTTTGCTCCAAATCCTTCAAAAAATGACAAATCTTTTTTTGAAAAAGTAAAAGATATGTTTTCGTAAAAATAAATGAATAAAACTTGTTTTTTATTCAATAAAAAAATTATATTTGAAGTGTTATTAGGTTTTTAAATCTAATGACACTTTTTCTTTTTCATAGCAATTTTCCCACTCATTTATTGAGTGGGTTTTTTTACGTCATCATTTTAAAATAAAATGTATTTTTGCAATTAATATAAAAGCAGGGCGCCTTATCGTTTCATTTTATGAAAAGGAAAGTCCGGACACCAAAGAGTAGCATAGCGGATAACATCCGTCCAGCGTAAGTTGAGGACAAGTGCAACAGAAAGCAAGTACAGTTAGGCTGTAGTGAAACCAGGTAAACTCTATGCGGTGCAATGTCAAGTATATTGAAATTTTAGAGTTACTCGCTCTATTTCAAAGGGTAGGCAGATAGAACTATAGAGTAATTTATAGTCTAGATAAATGATAAGGATTTCAATTTTTTGAAATACAGAATCCGGCTTATAGCCTTGCTTTTATTTTTACTTTATCAATAATTCAAATAGTATTCTTATTTTATCGATATTTTTATAAAATATTTAATTTATTTTAAATCTATTATATATATAATAACTTAAACAGGATTATGCTATATTTTTTTAAAAATAGTATGAATTTTTGTAAATTCGCAATAATAAATAACAAACATAAAATAATTATATATGGCATTTGATATAGATATGATTAAAAGCGTTTACTCACGCATGACAGAAAGAGTGGATGCTGCTAAAAAAGTGGTTGGAAAACCATTAACATTAGCCGAAAAGATATTATATAACCACTTATGGGATGGAACTTCAAAACAGGCTTTTAAAAGAGGTGAAGATTATGTAGATTTTGCACCAGATAGAATTGCATGTCAAGATGCTACAGCTCAAATGGCATTACTACAATTTATGCAAGCTGGTAAAGATAAAGTAGCGGTTCCAACTACCGTGCATTGCGACCATTTAATACAAGCGAAAATGGGCGCGGATAAAGATTTACAAAATGCGATTAACACAAGTAGTGAGGTATTTAATTTTTTAGCATCTGTATCTAATAAATATGGAATTGGTTTTTGGAAACCAGGAGCAGGGATTATTCATCAAGTAGTTTTAGAAAACTATGCTTTTCCAGGAGGAATGATGATTGGTACAGATTCTCATACTGTAAATGCTGGTGGTTTAGGAATGGTAGCTATTGGAGTTGGAGGAGCAGATGCCGTAGATGTAATGGCAGGAATGCCTTGGGAATTGAAATTTCCAAAATTAATAGGAATTAAACTTACAGGTAAACTATCTGGTTGGACAGCGCCCAAAGATGTGATTTTAAAAGTTGCAGGAATACTTACTGTAAAAGGAGGAACTGGTTGCATTGTAGAATATTTTGGAGAAGGAGCTAAATCAATTTCAGCAACAGGGAAAGGAACAATTTGTAATATGGGGGCTGAAATAGGAGCAACTACTTCTACTTTTGGTTATGATGATGCTATGGAGCGTTATTTGAGAGCTACTAATAGAGCTGATATTGCAGATGAAGCAAATAAAATTGCCTCTTATTTAACGGGGGATGATGAAGTTTACGCAAATCCAGAAAACTATTTTGATGAAGTTGTAGAAATTAATTTATCTGAATTAAAACCTCATTTAAATGGACCGTTTACTCCAGATTTAGCAACTCCAGTTGGTGAAATGAATGAAAAAGCAACCAAAAATGGATGGCCATTAAAAGTAGAATGGGGATTAATAGGTTCTTGTACAAATTCATCTTACGAAGATTTAACTCGTGCAGCATCAATTGCTAAGCAAGCGGTGGATAAAAAATTAGTAGCCAAAGCTGAATTTGGAATCAATCCTGGTTCAGAACAAGTTCGTTATACTGCCGAAAGAGATGGCTTATTGGGAATATTTGAAGATTTAAATGCAAAAATATTTACTAATGCATGCGGACCTTGTATTGGTCAATGGGCTAGAGAAGGTGCAGATAAAGAGGAAAAAAATAGTATTGTACATTCTTTTAATAGAAATTTTTCAAAACGTGCTGATGGAAACCCAAATACTCATGCTTTTGTAGCTTCACCTTCTATGGTTGCGGCAGTTGCAATTTCTGGTCGATTAGATTTTAATCCAGCAACGGATAAATTAATTAATCAAGATGGTGTTGAGGTTATGTTAGAGGAACCAACAGGATTTGAATTACCTCCAAAAGGATTTGATGTAAAAGATCCAGGTTATGTTTCTCCAGTTAAAGATGGTTCTAAAATTGAAATTGAAGTATCTCCTGATTCTAAAAGGTTACAGCTACTAACACCTTTTATTCCTTTAGGAACAAATATTACAGGTGCTAAATTATTAATTAAAGCGCTTGGAAAATGTACAACAGACCATATTTCAATGGCTGGTCCTTGGTTACGATTCCGTGGACATTTAGATAACATTTCTAACAATTGCTTAATTGGAGCTGTAAATGCTTTTGGAGAAGCCACTAATAAAGTTAAAAACCAGATGAACGGTGAATTTGGTGCGGTACCAGATGTTGCTAGAGAGTATAAAGCAGCAGGAGTTAAAACTATAGTTGTTGGAGATCAAAATTATGGAGAAGGCTCATCAAGAGAGCACGCCGCAATGGAACCTCGTCATTTAGGTGTTGCAGCTGTTATTGTTAAGTCATTTGCTCGTATACATGAAACAAATCTTAAAAAACAAGGTATGTTAGGGTTAACTTTTGCTAATGAATTAGATTATAATTTAATTCAAGAAGATGACACCTTTAACTTCTTAGATTTGAATGAATTTGCTCCTAATAAACAATTAACCTTAGAAATAGTGCATGCCGATGGTTTAAAAGATGTAATAAAATTGAATCATACCTATAATGCTGGTCAAATAGATTGGTATAAAGAAGGTTCTGCATTAAATTTAATTAAAAAGGAGAACGCATAAATAATAGTTAACACTATAAAATATGGAAGGGAAACTTTGAACAGTTTCCCTTTTTTTATACTAAAAATTTACTATTTATTTATCAAGAAAAATTATCTAGTTTATTTTAAAATTTTCGTAACTTTTTACCTTTAAATAAAATTTATGAAAATTACTCATGTAAGTGCAGAATGTTATCCTGTGGCAAAAGTAGGAGGTCTTGCGGATGTTGTTGGTTCTTTGCCAAAATATCAAAATTTAATGGGATATGAAGCACAAGTGATTATGCCTTTTTATAACAATAATTTTGTACAAAATCAAAACTTTTCTTGTGTGTATGAAGATGAATTGCAATTAGGTGAAAAAAAATATTTGTTTAAAATTATGAAGTTAAGTGGTTCAAAACTTGGTTTTGAACTATTTTTGGTAGATATCCCAAAACTTTTGTTTACGGATTATGTATATTCTAATGAGGATAGTGAGCGTTTTTTAGGATTTCAAATTGCGGTTTTAAATTGGGTTTCCACTTTAAAAAAGAAACCTTCAATTATGCATTGCCACGATCATCATACCGGATTAATTCCTTTTATGATGACTCAATGTATTAAATATGATATTTTAAAAACTATTTCTACCGTTTTAACTATTCATAATGCGCAATATCAAGGATGGTTTTCTCATAAAAAAGTGCATTTAATTCCTGCTTTTAATTTTAATAATGTTGGTTTATTAGATTGGGATGGCAGTATAAATCCACTTGCTGCAGCTATAAAATGCGCTTGGAAAGTTACCACAGTTTCACCAAGCTATATGCAAGAGCTTATTTTATCTGCTAATGGCTTAGAAAATTTATTGCATCATGAATCCGCAAAATGTGTTGGGGTTTTAAATGGTATTGATACGGAAGTTTGGAATGCTGAAAAAGACAAATATTTATTAAAATCGTACAAATTAAGTACAGTCCAATCTGGAAAAAAAGAACATAAAAAATATTTGTGCAAGCAATTTAAATTAGATGCAACTAAACCATTATTTATATTTATTGGAAGGTTAGTAGGTGAAAAAGGAGCAGATTTATTGCCAGAAGTTTTTAAAGAAGTTCTAAAAAAAGGTAATTGTTCTATATTGTTATTAGGCTCTGGTCATGATAATATTGAAAATGATTTAAATCAATTGAAAAATCAGTATAAAGGAAATTATAATTGCTATATTGGTTATAATGAAAAACTAGCGCATATTATGTATGCTGGTGCAGATTTTTTATTAATGCCATCGCGTGTTGAACCTTGTGGATTGAATCAATTGTATGCATTAAGATATGGAACTATTCCTGTGGTTAGAAGCATTGGCGGATTAAAAGATACGGTTATAGATATTAGTAATAAAAAGGAAGGTGTTGGTATTGTACATCAAAAAGTTGAAGTTAAGGAAATTATAGATGCAATTGCTAGGGCAGTTAATTTGTATGAAAGCCAACCAGTATTTAAAAAAGTAAGAAAAAGAGGAATGCAAAAAAATCATTCTTGGGAAGTTTCCGCAACTTCTTATATAAACATTTATAAATCATTAATAGCTTAAATTATGGTAAATAAAAAAGTTTTAGCAATTATTTTAGGAGGAGGTCAAGGTTCAAGATTATATCCTTTAACCGAAGCACGTTCAAAACCAGCAGTACCAATTGCCGGAAAATATCGGTTGGTTGATATACCTATTTCAAATTGTATAAATTCTGGAATTAAACGAATGTATGTTTTAACTCAGTTTAATTCTGCATCTCTAAATAAACATATAAAAAATACATACCATTTTAGTTTTTTTACCTCGGCATTTGTAGATGTTTTGGCAGCGGAACAAACCCCAGGAAACAATACTTGGTTTCAAGGAACTGCAGATGCTGTTAGGCAAAGTATGCATCATTTTTTAAAAAATGATTTTGATTATGCTTTAATTTTATCTGGAGATCAGTTATACCAAATGGATTTTAATAAGATGGTGGAAGCACATGAAAAAAGTAAAGTAGAAATTTCTATTGCAACTATTCCTGTAAATGCCAAAGATGCTCCTTCATTCGGAATTTTAAAATCAGACAAAAATAATTTTATTTCCTCTTTTATTGAAAAACCAGCATCTAAATTATTACCAGATTGGACTTCTGAAGTAAGTGATGAAATGAAGAAGGAAGGAAGAGAATATTTAGCATCTATGGGTATTTATATTTTTAATAGAGATTTATTAATTAAATTAATGAATAATCCAGATACTATTGATTTTGGTAAGGAAATAATTCCACAAGCATTAGAAAAACATCCTGTTTTAAGCTATCAATATGAAAATTATTGGACAGATATAGGAAATATTGATTCGTTTTTTGAAGCTAATCTTGGGTTAACGGATACCTTTCCAAAGTTTGATTTATATAGTCGTGAAAAAAGAATTTATACGCATGCAAGAATGTTGCCTACAACTAAAATATCTGGAACAAATTTAGATAAAACGGTAATTGCAGAAGGTTGTATTATTGATGCAGGAAAAATAGAACATTCTGTAATAGGCGTACGTTCAAAAATAGATAAAGAATCTACCGTAATTAATACCTATATGATGGGTAGTGATTACTATCAATCCATTGAAGAAATATTAGATAAAAAAGTAGTTTCTATGGGAATTGGTAAACGATGCTTTATTAAAAATGCTATTTTAGATAAAAATTGTTGTATTGGAAATGATGTTAGAATTAATGGAGGAAAACATTTAAAAGATTGTGAAACAGATACCTATGTGGTTAGAGATGGTATTGTTGTAATAAAAAAAGAAGCCGTTATACCAAACGGATTTATAATTTAAAATATGTCAAAAACACTTGCATTTAGCCTTTTTACTGAATTCGATATAAATTTATTTAAATCAGGGAAACATTATAGACTATACGAAAAATTTGGAGCACATTTAACCGAAATTGATGGCGTAGCTGGGACCTATTTTTCTGTTTGGGCACCAAGCGCAAGTTCGGTAAGTGTAATTGGTGATTTTAATTATTGGAACGATACTGAAAATCAATTAAATGTAAGATGGGATGAAAGTGGCATTTGGGAAGGATTTGTTCCTGGAGTTGTAAAAGGAGCTAAATATAAGTATAAAATAAAAAGTAACTTAAATAATATAGTTACTGAAAAAGCCGATCCTTATGCCAGAAGAAGTGAGCATCCACCAAAAACTGCATCTATTGTTTGGGAAGATGATTACAAATGGAAAGACAAAAAATGGTTAAATGCCAGAAAAACTAAAAATGCACTAAACCAACCATTTTCTGTGTATGAAGTTCATTTAGGTTCTTGGAAACGAAAAGTAGAAGAAAATAGATTTTTGTCCTATATTGAATTGGCAGATGAATTGGTGAATTATGTGAAAGAAATGAATTTTACTCATGTAGAATTTATGCCAATAATGGAATACCCTTATGATCCTTCTTGGGGTTATCAAATTACTGGATATTTTGCACCAACATCACGTTTTGGCTATCCTGAAGAATTTAAATATTTATTAGATAAATTTCATCAAAAAAATATCGGTATAATTTTAGATTGGGTTCCATCGCATTTTCCAGAAGATGCTCACGGATTAGGTTTTTTTGATGGTTCAAATTTATATGAACATCCTGATAAAAGAAAAGGATATCATCCAGATTGGAAAAGTTTAATTTTTAATTATGGTAGAAAAGAAGTGCGCTCATTTTTAATAAGTAACGCACTATTTTGGCTAGATAAATATCATGTAGATGGATTGCGAGTAGATGCAGTAGCTTCAATGTTATACTTAGATTATTCAAGGGATGAAGGAGAGTGGGAACCTAATAAATTTGGTGGTAGAGAAAACTTAGATGCCATTCAATTTATAAAAGAAATGAATGTTGCGGTTTATAAAAATTACCCTGATGTACAAACTATAGCAGAAGAATCTACTTCATTTCCTATGGTTTCCAAACCAACTTTTGCTGGAGGTTTAGGTTTCGGTATGAAATGGATGATGGGTTGGATGCACGATACTTTGCAGTACATGTCAAAAATTCCAATCTATAGAAAACATCATCAAGGAGATATTACTTTTAGTTTAACGTATGCATTTACCGAAAATTTTATGTTACCATTATCGCATGATGAGGTAGTTTATGGTAAAAATTCCATTTTAGGTAAAATGCCAGGTGATGAGTGGCAGCGTTTTGCCAATTTAAGAGTTTTATATGGGTATATGTTTGCTCATCCAGGAACCAAATTAATTTTTATGGGAGGGGAGTTTGGACAATATAATGAATGGAATTTTCAGGAAAGTTTAGATTGGAATTTATTAGATTTTGAACCTCATAAAAAAACTAAAAACTATTTTAAGGCCCTTAATACATTTTATAAAAAAACACCTGCATTATTTGAAAAATCTTTTGAAACAGATGGTTTTGAATGGATAAATTACAACGATGCTGATAATTCTGTAATTTCATTTATCAGAAAAGGAAATAATAATTCTAAGGTTGTAGTGGTTTGTAATTTTATTCCTAAAATTCATAGTAATTATAGAATTGGAATTCCATATTTAGGAGCTTTAAAAGAAATATTTAATAGTGATGCCAAAAAATTTGGTGGAAGCGGCGTGAAAAACTCTAAGTTAATATCTATTGAAAATAAAGAATGGAATTTAAAACCTAATTCTGCCGAAATAAAAGTACCTCCATTAGGTTTAGTTATTTTTAGTGTAACATAGTAAAATTTATTTTTTTCTTAAAATTTTTATCTTTAAAATGCATAAAAGTTTCTATTTTTGCAACTTTTATGTAAAAGAATGATTTATGATAATAAACACAGAGTTAGTTCAAAAAGGAAATCAATTCCCCAATAATATAATTAATTTTAAAAAAGATGGAGATACGTTATATTTTACAACAACTAATAATGTTGTACTTCAATTAACAATAAGAAGAGATAGCGTACTTAGATTTAGATATACTACCAAAGGCGTTTTTGAAAACGATTTTTCCTACGCCATAACTAAACACGCCACAAGTGGTTTTAATAAACTTGAAATTACTGAAGATAAAGAGTATTATGTGGTTACCACTTCAAAATTAATCTGCAAAATATTCAAAGAAAATTTACATATATCTATTTTTGATGCAAAAGATAACGAACTTATTTGTAAAGATGAGTTGGGTTTTCATTGGGAAGAAAGTTATGAATTTGGTGGCGATATTGTAAAAATGTCTAAAATTTCTCAAGAAGGAGAAAGTTATTTTGGCTTGGGAGATAAACCTGTTCAAAATAATTTAAAAGGAAAACGTTTTGAAAATTGGGTAACAGATTCTTATGCTTTTGGTAAAGATTCTGATCCAATTTATAAAGACATTCCTTTTTATACCGGATTGCACCATAAAAAATCTTACGGTATTTTTTTCGATAATTCATTTCGTTCTTTTTTTGATTTTTCGCACGAAAGAAGAAACGTAACTAGTTTTTGGGCGCAAGGTGGAGAAATGAACTATTATTTTATTTATGGTCCAAAAATGACAGATGTTGTAAGCGCTTATACGGATTTAACAGGTCGTCCACATCAATTACCACCACTTTGGGCATTAGGTTATCACCAATGTAAATGGAGTTATTATCCAGAAAGTAAAGTAAAAGAAGTTGCTAAAAAATTTAGAGATTTAAAAATTCCTTGTGATGCTTTGTACCTAGACATTGATTATATGGAAGGATTTCGATGTTTTACTTGGAATAAAGAGTATTTCCCAAATCCTAAAAAAATGGTAAAGGAGCTTGCGGATGATGGGTTTAAAACCATTGTAATTATAGATCCAGGAATAAAAATAGATAATAATTATAGTGTTTTTAAAGAAGCTTTAGAAAAAGATTACTTCTGTAAACGTGCTGATGGTCCTTATATGAAAGGAAAAGTTTGGCCAGGAGAATGCTATTTTCCAGATTTTACCAATCCCAAAGTTAGAGAATGGTGGTCCAATTTATTTAAAGAATTAATTGAAGACATTGGTGTAAAAGGAGTTTGGAATGATATGAATGAACCAGCCGTAATGGAAGTGCCTGGAAAATCTTTTCCTGATGATGTAAGGCATAATTATGATGGTAACCATTGTAGCCATAGAAAAGCACATAATGTTTATGGCATGCAAATGGCAAGAGCAACGTATCACGGCCTTAAAAAATTCTCTTATCCGAAACGACCTTTTGTTATAACAAGAGCTGCTTATGCGGGCACACAACGTTATACATCAAGCTGGACTGGCGATAATGTTGCTAGTTGGGAACATTTATCTATTGCAAATGCACAAGCACAACGCATGTGTATGTCTGGTTTTTCATTTATAGGGTCAGATATTGGCGGTTTTGCAGAACAACCAAGTGGTGAATTATATACTCGATGGATTCAACTTGGAGTTTTTCATCCATTTTGTAGAACTCATTCTTCAGGAGATCACGGCGAACAAGAACCTTATTCGTTTGACACTAATGTAACTAATATTGTACGTAAATTTATTGAAATTCGTTATCAACTTTTACCATATTTATATACAGCATTTTGGCAATATGCAAATGAAGGCATTCCAATATTAAAATCATTGATGCTTTTTGATCAAAATGATCATCAAACATATTATAGAAATGATGAATTTATTTATGGAGATAAAATTTTAATTTGTCCAATTTTAGAACCTAATGCAAAAGGTAGAAGAATGTATTTTCCTGAAGGTAATTGGTTTAGCTTTTGGGATGAAAAAGTGGTTAAAGGTGGAGAAGAAAAATGGGTAGATGCGGATATAGATAGTATGCCAATTTTTATAAAAGAAGGAGCCATTATTCCAAAATATCCTATTCAACAATATGTAGGTGAAAAAACTATAGAAGAGTTAACCTTAGATGTTTATTTTAAAAAAGGGAAAGAAAAATCACAAGTTTATGAAGATGCATCCGATGGGTATGATTATAAAAAAGGAAGATTTAGCCTTAGAAATTTTAGATTAGTAGGTAAAGAAAATTCACTAACTATTCAGCAATTTAAAGAAGGAAAGTTTATTACATCGTATCCAACTTTTAAAATAATATTGCACGGAGTTCCGTTTAAAATAAGTGATATTGAAATTGATAATGAAAAAGTAGATTTAACTAAATTTAACACAGAAGAAAATAGTATTATTGTAAGTAAAGAGTTTACTGAAATTCATATAATTGGAAACTCAATATAAAAAGTATTGAGTTTCTGTTTTTTGTGAATATATATTTAATTTCTAAAAAATACTATTGGAATAGTAAGCACTTCACTTTTAGGCATCCCATTTAATAAAGCAGGTTTCCAGTTTGGCATGTTGGTAACTACTCTTTTTGCTTCTTTGTTAAGAACAAGATTTGTTCCTTTTATGACATTTACATCTGAAATTGTTCCATCCATTTCAACTTTAAAAGAAACTAAAACTTTTCCTCTAGTGCTTGCCGTGCGGCAATTTCTAGGATATTTTATATTTTTTGTTAAATAGTATGATAATTTTTTGATGCCACCTGGAAATTGAGGAATTGAATTTATTTTATTTGATAGGGAAGGTTGTTCAATAGTCGCTAATTTTGAGGAATCTTCTTTTAAAATAGAAGTGTTCTGTGCATTTAATGAAATGGAAAATAAAACTGAAATTAATAGAATAGAAATAGTTTTCATTATTACTATATTTAAATATCTAGTATTTTATTAGCTGAATCACAACGATTTAACTTCTATACAAAATTCGATATTAAAGCAGTTAAAAGATATGATTTATATCATATTATGTCGTTTTAAACTATTTATAACTATTTAACATTAGATAATAAAAACCCGTAAAGAAATATTTCTTTACGGGTTAAAAGTGTATGAAAATACATCTTTTATTGAAGATGTATTAATTTATTTTTTATTTAAGAACAAAGTTTAATCTAGCAAATAAGAAACGGCCACCAACACCAAATTGTTGGGCTCTTCTAGACCAGTCAAATCGACCAGAACTTCTATTAGTACCGCCATCAGAGAATTGTTGAGCAGCTCTATCTGGTTCAATATCAAATAAGTTATTAGCACCTACCGTAAGTGTAGTACTTTCAGATACTTTGTATCCAAAAGATAAATCTGTTACTACTTTAGTCCCAAAAACTTGTTGTCGAATAACATTATTTGTTGCTTCTGTAACTTCACCAAAATAAACATTTCTTAGGAAAACATTAAATTTATCCGTAGTTAAACTATGCGATAAATTAATTTTTGTACGTGGCACAGCTTCTTCTAAATATACTCTACTTGCTTCATCAAAATAAGTGTCCACTTTACCAGCATCTATTAATACTTGAGAAGCTTTTATACCTCCAACTCTTTTTGTTTTTGAAAAAGTAGCAGCAAAATCCGTTTTTAATTTTGCAGATTCTCCTATCATAGCGTCATGAGTAATTACAATATCTAAACCTTTGGATTCTGTATCAATGGCATTTGCAAAAAATGCAGCTGCACCAGCATTTGCTTGAGCTAATAAATTATCTAATTCACTGCCAGTCCCAGGTCCTGAAAATCTTCCAGTATAAACTACTCTATCATCAATACCAACCCAATAACCATCAACCGTTAAAGTTAAATTAGCCGAAGGAATTTTAGTAGTAAAACCAGTACTAAGAGATGTTGATGTTTCTTCTTTTAATTGAGGAATACCTAATAATTTTGCAGCTCTACTATCATTTGAGAATGTCCCAACTTCTATTGGGTTACCATCTTGATCAAAAATAGTGGATGTTGAGTTAAAGTTTAATTGATGTAAAGAAGGTGCTCTAAAACCAGTATTAAATGCAAATCTTAGATTGGTATTATCACCTGCTTTAATTCTTGAAGCCAACTTAACGTTTAAGGTAGATCCAAAATCAGAATAATCTTCGTAACGCATTGCACCACTTAATAAAAATTTATCGGTAACATCAGCTTCTACATCTAAATAACCTGCAACACTGCTTCTACCACGAGATAATTCATTTGCAGGGCTAAATCCAGGGAATACTTGAGAACCTCCAGGTCTTGCTCTATCAAAGAAATCTACAGAAGGATCTTGACTAGGAGTAGTAATAACTTGTCCGTCTGCTGTAAATTGAGCATAAGAGCCAAGTTCACCAGCATAAATTTCATATGTTTCAATTCGGTATTCAGCACCAAATGCAACGTTTAAACCAGACATAGTGTCTTCGTAAAATTTACTAAGATCTAAATTAGTGGTGTTTTGTGCGAATGAAAATCCACCAGCGTCAAAAGTAGTGGGAGATGCACCTTGCATTGAAGCATTAAAAGTATTGCCAATAGTATATAAGAATTCATTTTCACCAAAACTATTACTAAAATCTATATCCCATTCCCCAACTTTACCTTTAATTCCAACAGCAAATGACTTATCTGTAATTGTTGAGTTAATTTCAGGTAAAAAACCGTTAATATAAGCAGGAGTATAGGTCCTGTTTTGACTTGGTAATCTGTAAAAACCTGCAGAGTTTCCTTTTCTTGAACTTAAACCAGCAAAAGAGTATAATTCAGTACCATCATCATTTAATGGTAAAGAAAAGTTTGCAAAGAAACGACCACCACGTAAAGCAGATTGACCAACTCTCATGTTATAATCACTTCTAACTTGACCACGAGCAGCTAATTCTGAAGATGTATTATCCGCAGATAATATTGCTTGTAATTCGGATTTTGTTGCATTAGGATCTAAATTAAAACCAGCTTGATTACCAAATTGAATTACATCAGACACATCATCATCTAATAAATTAGTAATATCATAACCGGCATCATTTGCAACTCTTTCAATAGTATTGTATTGATTAAAAATATCACCTTCAAATTCTTTCATTCTGCTGTAAGGATCTCTTACATCAAAATCCCCAGTAAAGTTTAAAAAACCACCTTTATCACCTAATTGTAAACCGTAGTTTGCACTTACGTTAGTTGTTTGTCCATCATTACCACCAGTTTGGTTGTTAGCGTTTTTAGAGTAGTAAGCACCAGTTGTAACATTCATTGTTAACTCGTTAGTACTTCTTTTTAATACGATGTTAATTACTCCAGCAATGGCATCAGAACCATATTGTGCCGCTGCACCATCACGTAATACTTCTATACGTTCAATAGAAGCAGCAGGAATAGCATTTAAATCTGTACCAACGCTACCACGACCGAATGTTCCGTTTACATTAATTAATGAAGAAGTATGTCTTCTTTTACCATTAATTAATACTAAAACTTGATCAGGACCTAAACCTCTTAAAGAAGCAGGGTCAATATGATCTGTACCATCTGAAATGGTTTGTGTATTTGAAGTAAAAGAAGGAGCAACATAATTTAAAATTTGATTTAAATTTACTTGTGGTCCTGCGGTTACTAATTCTGTAACGTCAATAATATCTACTGGAACGGCAGTATCAACAGCAGTTCTGTTTGGATTTCTTGAACCTACTACAACAATTTCATTTAGCGAAACTCCCGAAACGAGAGTAACATCAAATGTTTTTGTACCATCCATTTGTAATTTCTTATCGTTAAACCCAACATAGGAAAAAATAAGATTTTCACTCAACTCAACTTTAATCATGTATTTACCATTAAAATCTGTTGTAGTTCCTCTCGAAGTTCCTTCAATTGTTACAGAAACGCCTGGTAAAGGTTGGCTATTCGCATCTGTTACTGTTCCTTCTACTTGATACGATTGTGCATGAATAACCATAGTAAAAAGTAAAAAAATACCTAGAATAATGTGTTTTTTTTGTTTCATATTAATAATATTTTTAGTAAATAATAAGGCAATGTATGATAAATAATCCAAAAAATTAAGAAAATACATATATAATATGTTGTATAACTGTATTTAGGTTGGTAAAAAAGCAATATAAAAGGTATGAATTTTGTTTAAAAAAAGTAACAAAAAGAAATTCTATCTTTGTTTCGAAATAAAATTAAATAATATCTATTATCATAAATAAAGTGTATAATCATGAATTTTAAATTAAATAAAAAGTTTTTTTCCAACGCTGTTTTTGTTGTAGCAATTGGTTTATTAATTTATTCTCCAACAAGAATTTGGCTACTAAGACAAATTGCCTTTTCTCCTTCTGTGGAAAATGTTGAGGATAGAGTAGCCATTAAAAATTATAATTGGGAATTACAAGGGTTAAACACAGATAATATAAATTTTTCTGAACTAAAAGGAAAAGTTGTTTTTGTTAATTTTTGGGCAACTTGGTGTCCTCCTTGTAGAGCTGAGTTACCAATGATTCAAAAATTATATAAGGATTATAAAGATAAAGTGGCTTTTATTTTTATTACTAATGAAAATTGGAATAAAGTTGCTACATTCTTTAGTAAAAATGGTTATAATTTACCAGTTTATAATTCTGTGTCCTCTCCACCTAATGAATTTTTGAAAACAAATAGTATTCCATCAAGTTTTTTAATAGATAAAAAAGGAAGTGTTTTAATTGAAAAGGTTGGGGCAGCAGATTGGAACAGTAAAAAAACTAGAGCTATTATAGACGAAATCCTAAAAAACTAATATTATTTAATTTTTTAGGATTGAGTAGTGTTGTAGATAAAAATTTAAAATTTGCTTATGCATAATTTATAATGCGTATCTTCTATAGGTATTCCACTGTAAGCGTTTGGTGTTTTTAAAGTTTACAAATACTACTTTTTTTCTGTTTTCCTGTGTGTTTAAATTTAAAGTTGTCATAATAGATAGATTTTATAGTTATTTACTAAATGACGCCTATTCGTAACATTTGTTACTCTATTATGCATAACAAGGTACTATATTAACAAAAAATTAACAAATTTGAAACAAAAATTAATACTTTTCGATTACTATTTCATTTAAACATTCAATAATAATTTTACAACCATTTATTAATTCAGGTTCAGAAATAGTTAGTGGGGGAGTTATTCTAATTGCTTTACCTTCAAACAATAACCAAAAAAGTAGTAATCCTTTCTCTAAACTTTTTAAAATTACTTTAGAAGCTATTTCGCTGGTTTCAACCATTGCAGCAAGCATTAATCCTTTTCCTCTTATTTCCTTAATTAAAGGATGGACTAAAGTTTTTCTTATTAATGTTTCTTTGACTAAAGTTTCATTTATTAAATTCGATTTTAAAAGTGTGGAAAGTGTAGCAAAAGCAGCAGCAGTAATTACAGGATGACCACCAAAAGTAGTAATATGACCTAATTTAGGATGTTCTTTTAAAACACTCATCATTTTATGAGATGCTATAAATGCCCCAATTGGCATTCCGCCTCCCAATCCTTTTCCTGTAACAATAATATCTGGCGTTACATTATAATTTTCAAAACCAAATAATTTACCTGTTCTTCCTATTCCAGATTGAATTTCATCTAAAATTAATAATGCTCCAACTTTTTTACACTTTGCTTTTACCTTTTGTAAATAATTATTTTTAGGTTCAATAAAACCTGCTCCACCTTGAATTGTTTCTAAAATAACTGCAGCTGTTTGTGTAGTAATTTTTGCTAAATCTATTTCATTATTAAAGGTAATAAACTTAATACCAGGAATTAAAGGTCGAAATGCACTATTTTGCTGTTCAGCACCACAAACACTCATAGCACCTTGGGTATTACCATGATATCCATTTTTAGCTGCAATAATTTCAAAACGACCTGTGTAGCGTTTTGCTAATTTAATGGCACCTTCAGTAGCTTCAGTACCCGAGTTGGTTACGTAAACAGTATTTAAAGGTCTTGGTAAGTTTTGAGCTAAAAGTTTAGCTAATTGCACTTGAGGCTTCTGAATAAATTCCCCATAAACCATTACATGAGTATAGGCATCTATCTGATTTTTAATAGCTTGCGAAATTATAGGATTATTATGTCCTAAGGTGTTGGCAGAAACACCTGCAATAAAATCTAAATACTTTTTCCCTTTTATATCATAAATATAATTGCCATTAGCTTTTAAAATTTCTATAGCTAAAGGATTTGCAGAGGTTTGCGCCTGATATTTAAAAAAATCTTTATTCAACTAATCTATATTTTTTAATACTTTCAACTCTTTTAATTCTTTTGAATTAAAAATGGCTTCTTTGTTAATAGGTCTTTCATCTTCACGCCAAATAAATCCTTTTAATAATTTTTCGTCTTCAGGTAATTCTGATGGCGGATATGTTTTTCCATCAGGTTTTACATTAAAATCTACGGTATTAATTTGGTTTTTCTCTAAAGTGATAAAAATATTATTACTACTTTTCATTTTAGAGATTCCAACTAGTTTTTGATGCTCGTCTCTAATATAAAAAACTACTTCACTATTACCAATGGCATTTAAAGAGGATAAATTGTTATTAAAGAATTTTCCATACATGTTTTTTCCTTTTAATTGGCTAAAACCTGCAGAATCCTTTTGTATCATAAAAGCGTTTCCTAATATTTTTAATGAATCTAATTGCTCGGTTTTGGAATTCGAAATTAAATGTATGGTATCGCCTACAATTTCATTTCCTTGCGCCCATAATACAGGTTTAACCAATAATTTTGTAAGCCCAGTTTTTTCTGTGGTAATTAAGGAATCGCATTTACCTTGCAAATCGGTTTTAAAAAACTTGACATTTCTAAAAGCTCTGACAATTCTATCGTCAACTTTACCAGTTACCATAATAGTATCGCTGTGCATAAATAAAGAATCTTTTTCTACTGTAGAAATTGCGAGTGCTCTTTTAGTAATAAAAACAGAATCTTTTAACTTAAAATACTCGGCATAATTTCCTTTAATTATAGATTTATTTATGGTGTCAATTACTTGAATGTTGTTGGTTGCAGAAGCAAATTGTGTATTTCCGTTATAATATAAACTGTCACCTTCTATAGTTCTATCTTCATAAAATATTTTTGAGTTTTTAATAAAAGTGGAAATATCAGATTTAGAATTATAAATTCCTCGTTCCGTATAAATAGAATCTTTGACTCCTTTAATGGTTGAAGGACCAAATAATTCGGCAATTCCGGTAGAAGTATAATATTCTAAATGATTGGTTTTTAAATCGCTATCCTTATTAGTGACAGTGACATTTTTAGAGGCTTGAAATTTATTTGTTTCAAGATAGTAATTTCCAATTTTACTTTTTAAAACATTTGTAGAATCGATAATAGTACCGCCACAATTATAAAATAACTTTTGATTAGTTCTATCAAACTTAAGCGTATCGGTTTTTAAAGTCATTAATTCGTCTTTTAAAACTACGTTTCCCCATGAAGTTGCTATTTTTTTTATGCCATCATAATCGGTATATTTACTATGTTGAATTATAGTATCTCCTTGATTTACAATAACATTCCCCATAGCTTTTATCAATTTTTTATCTTGATAAATATATGCTTTATCGCATCTTAGCGTAGCACCTTCGTGTTCTACAAAAACATTACCTAAAGAAATGGTTGCTCCTGGAAATTCAGGTTTAACAAAAGTATTATCTGCTTTTAAAATTTTAATTTTTTTGGATTGTGAAAAACTAAAACTAACCACTAGCAAAAAACTTAATAGAAGTATTTTTTTCAAACTTTAATATATTTTGTACAAAACTAACAAAAAAAATGGGTAGAAAATTAGGTTATTACCTAAAATAAAAAAGTGAATTTTAAAAAGTTTTCCGCTTAATTTGTAGCTTTCTTTCTAAAATTCACTTTTTTGAATGCTTTTTATTATCGCATTATGGTTTGTTTTCTATCTGGTCCAACAGAAACTATTTTAACAGGAACTTCTACAAAATCTTCAATAAATTTAATGTAGGTTTTAAGTTGTTTTGGTAAATTATCAAATTTGGACATAGAAGTTAAATCTTCATTCCAACATTCAAACTCTGTGTAATTTGTAGTTACGTTATGCGCTTCAATATTGTAAGGTAAATGTGTTATTTCTTTTCCTTGGTAATTGTATGAAGTACAGGCTTTTATTTTATCAAAACCAGATAAAACATCTGCTTTCATCATCATTAATTGTGTTGCACCATTAATTTGAACGGCATATTTTAAAGCTACCAAATCTAACCAACCACATCTTCTTGGGCGTCCGGTAGTTGCGCCAAATTCGTTGCCAACTTTAGCCATTTTAGCACCATCATCATCAAATAATTCGGTAGGAAATGGTCCTGAACCAACTCTGGTAGTATATGCTTTAAAAATACCAAATACTTCACCAATTTTACTAGGTGCAACTCCTAATCCTGTACAAGCTCCTGCGGCAGTTGTATTAGAGGAAGTTACAAAAGGATACGTGCCAAAGTCAATATCTAAAAGAGAACCTTGAGCTCCTTCCGCTAAAATAGATTGATTATTTTTTAAAGTATTATTAATAAATTCTTCACTATCAACAAAAGGTATCGTTTTTAAAACGTCAATTGCTTCGTAAAATTCAGATTCTAATTCTTCTAAATCATATTGAACATCAACATCAAAAAAATCTAACATTTTTAAATGTTTAGCTGCCAAAGCCTTATACTTATCTTTCCAGTTGGTAAGTTCTAAATCTCCAACTCGCATACCATTTCTGCCAGTTTTATCCATATAAGTTGGTCCAATACCTTTTAATGTAGAACCAATTTTGGCTTTTCCTTTAGAAGCTTCGCTTGCTGCATCTAATAATCGATGAGTTGGTAAAATTAAATGTGCTTTTCGTGAAACAAATAATTTTGATGGAATGTCTAAATTAAATTTCCCTAAATCGTCTATTTCTTTTTTAAATATTACAGGGTCTATAACAACGCCATTTCCAATAATATTTTTAGATTTTTCATGAAAAATTCCTGAAGGAATAGTATGTAGTACGTGTTTATGACCATCGAACATTAAAGTGTGCCCAGCATTTGGACCTCCTTGAAATCGTGCAATTAAGTCATAATTAGCGGTAAGGACATCTACAATTTTACCTTTACCTTCATCTCCCCATTGTAGCCCAAGTAATAAATTTACATTCATTTAATTATATATTAGTTGTTTGTATTGTTTTTTGTTCCGTAAAAATATAGAGAGTGGTTATTAATTTTAATATCAAAAGTTTCTTCTATGGTTTTTTTAATGATTTCTACTCTAGGATCACAAAATTCTATAACTTCACTAGTATCTGTTAAAATAATGTGATCATGTTGTTTGTCGAAATAGCATTTTTCATAATAAGCTTGATTTTTACCAAATTGGTGTTTTCTAACTAGACCAGAATCTAACAACAATTCAATGGTATTATATAGGGTAGCTCTACTAACTCGATAATTTTTATTTTTCATTTGAATATAAAGAGATTCAATATCAAAATGAACATCTAAATCGTAAATTTCTTGTAAAATAGCAAATCGTTCTGGAGTTTTTCTATGAGCATTATCTTCTAGAAATTTAATAAATACCGTTTTTACGATTTTCTGACTCTCTTTATTCATATAAATAAATTTAAGCTTTTAGCTAAAAATACAAAGTTACTTTTAATTTTTAAATATACTTTTAGTTATTATGGTAGTTTTCAACTTTTAATTGTTAATAGCTATAATTTGTAAATTCTATCTACCTTGTTAATTCCTTCAATTTTTTTAATATGATCACTTAATTTTTGAAGTTGTGCTTTATTTTTAACACTTAGTAATATTTTCCCTTCAAAAATACCATCGTTTCCTGAAATATTTAAACTATGAATATTTACATTCATATTATTAGAAATTACTTGAGTAATTTCATTTACCATACCTACGTGATCTATACCGTGAATTTTTAAAATAGCTTTAAATTCTTGTTTTGTAGAATCTATCCATTTAGCAGAAATAATTCGATATGCATAATTGGATCGCATACTTACTGCATTTGGGCAGTCTGTTTTATGTACTTTAATACCTTCATTTATAGTAATAAACCCAAAAACTTTATCTCCTGGAATAGGGTTGCAACAAGGTGCTTTTTTATAATCTAATTGCTCATCATCTTTACCAAAAACTAAGGAATCAAATTTTTCAGTTACTTCATCTTTATCAATTAATGCTGTTTTTGGGGTTCTTTTGATTCTATTTTTAAAAAAGTTAACAATGGCATTGTTCCTTTTGGTTGCAAACTCTTTTAATTGTTTATTATCAATAGATCCATTACCAATTCTAAAAAATAAATCTTTACTTGTATTTAGTTTAAAATAGCTAACCAAATCATTAACTACTTTCTCGTTTAATGTTATTTTAATATGCCTTAATTTTCGAATTAAAATTTCTTTTCCTTCTTGTGAAATTAATTTTTCATCTTCTTTTAAAGCATTTTTAATTCTAGTTCTGGCACGTGCAGTTACCACAAAATCTAACCATCCAAAATTTGGCTTTTGATTTTTTGATGTAATAATTTCAACTTGATCGCCACTTTTTAAAACGTGGCTTATAGGTTTTAATTTTCCATTTACTTTTGCTCCTCTGCAGCTCATTCCAACTTGAGTATGAATTGAAAAAGCAAAATCTAAAGCTGTTGCATTTTTTGGCAATGCTTTTAAATCGCCATTAGGAGTGAAAACAAAAATTTCTTTTGCGTATAAATTTAATTTAAAATCTTCTACAAAATCAATAGCATTTCCATTAGGGTTTTCTAAGGAGTCTTTAATACGATTAAGCCAATCGTCTAAACCACTTTCACGTTCATTTTGATTTTTATATTTATAATGTGCAGCATATCCTTTTTCGGCAATTTCATCCATTCTAGTGGACCGAATTTGAACTTCTACCCATTTACCTTGCGGACCCATTACCGTAATATGTAACGATTCGTAACCAGTAGATTTAGGTTGACTTATCCAATCTCGTAATCTACTTGGATTTGGTCTAAAATGGTCAGTAACAATAGAATATATTTTCCAAGCATCAAATTTTTCATTTTTTAAATTAGATTGATAAATTACTCTAATTGCAAATTTATCATAAATTTCATCATAGGAAACTCCTTGAGTCAGCATTTTTTTACGAATGGAATAAATAGATTTTCTTCTTCCTTTTATGGTATATTTAAATCCTTCTTTATCTAAAGTTTCTTTAATTATGTTAGAGAACGATTCTATATATTTATCTTGCTCTTCTATACTTTGAGTAATTTTTTGTCTAATATCATTATAAACATCAGGTTCTGTGTATTTTAGTCCTAAGTTTTCTAATTTAGTTTTAATATTATACAATCCTAATCTATGTGCTAATGGAGCGTAGATGTATAGCGTTTCTGAAGAAATTTTTAATTGTTTATAGCCAGGCATTGCATCCATCGTTTGCATATTATGTAAACGATCTGCAATTTTAATTAGAATTACACGAACATCATCATTTAAAGTAAGTAACATTTTTCTGAAATTTTCGGCTTGAAGCGAAGTGTCATTATCTTTCTTTAGATTAGAAATTTTAGTAAGTCCATTTACAATTCTACCAACGGTTTCTCCAAATAAACGTTCAATATCTTCTATAGTATAATCTGTATCTTCTACTACATCGTGTAATAAAGCAGCAACAATAGAGATGGTTCCTAAGCCAATTTTGTATGCCACAATTTTTGCAACAGCTATTGGGTGAAAAATATAAGGTTCTCCTGTTTTTCTACGTTGATTTTTATGTGCTTCAAGAGCAATTTCAAAAGCTTTTCTTATTTCTTTTTTATCAGTTGTGGTAAAAGATTGATAAGCACCTTTAAGCAAATCTTTATATCGCCTGGCAATTTCTTTATTTTCTTCCTCTGTGCTTAAGTTGTACGTCATAGATTAAAAATAGTATTTTAAAATGTAATAGGCAACGACAAAATTATTTTTTTAAATTTTGAATACGTTGTAATAAGGTTGGATGAGAATAATGAATTTTAACATACAGATTATCAGGAGTTAAGTTGCTTAAACTATTTTTCGATAATTTTTTTAAAGCAGAAATTAAATCAGTTGCGTTATAGTTGTTTTTTGCAAAATTATCTGCTTGGTACTCAAATTTTCTGGATAACATATTCATAAAATAGCTTGTAATTTCAGAAATTGGGCTATATAATACGGCAAATGCAATTAAACCAATATGAAAACTATTTGTAGAAACTCCTAAAGCTTGAGACAAATATAAATTGCCAACTAATAGCGATAAAATATATAAGGTAAAGCCCATTAATAGCACAGATAAAAACATGTTATAAATGATATGTTTGTTTTTATAATGACCAATTTCGTGTGCCAAAACAGCCACAATTTCTTCAGTGGTTAAATCTTTAATCAGCGTATCGTATAAAGTAATACGTTTTTGGCTACCAAATCCAGAAAAATAGGCATTAGCTTTTAAGGAACGTTTAGAGCCATCAATGACATAAATATTTTGAATTTTAAAGCCAATTTTATTAGCAAACTGTTCAATAGCAGTTTTTAATTCTCCTTCTTCTAAAGGTATTTGTTTATTAAAAATAGGTACAATTAATTTAGAATAAAAAAGATTTAAAAAAATGGTAAATACACTAATAAAAATCCAAGTGTACCACCAAAAGTTGTTGGTAGTTATGGTATAAAACCAAGTTATAAGAGCTAAAATTCCGCCACCAATTATAATAAGCATCAACCAACTTTTAATTTTATCGAGAATAAATGTTTTTAAAGTGGTTTTATTAAAGTCAAATTTTTCTTCAATAACAAAAATTTTATAATAGGAAAAAGGAAGGTTTATAATATCACTTGCAAAAAAAATAATTCCGAAGAAAATTAGTGCAATTATAATTTCATTTTGTGAAAAATATCTTGCAATGGCATCTACTAATGCGAATCCATCAAACATAAAAAAAAGTACCGTAATTATTATAGAAAAGGTACTTGTAATTATAGAAAAATTATGATTAGTTTTCTTGTAATTTTGTGATTTTACATATTCTTTTTCTGAATAAATATCGTTTAAATCTGCTGGAATAGCATCGTTAAAATGAGCAGCATTTTTGGTGTCTAAAAAAGTATCAAATAAATATTTAGCCACAATTATGGCTATTAAAATATAAAATATAATAGTAGGATTCATAAAGTTATTTTAAATTTCGTTGTCTAATAGCTTCAAAAATAATAATTGCAGCGCTTACTGAAACATTCATAGAATCAATTTCACCATTCATAGGAATTAGTATGTTTTGAGTAGTGTTTAAAAGCCATTCATCAGATAATCCTGTTGCTTCTGTACCCACAATTATGGCAGTAGGATTTGTATAATTTACTGTGTGATATGCTACGGATGCCGTTAAAGCTGCACCATATAAAGCAATATTGTTTTCTTTTAAAAAATCAATAATTTCTGAAGTAGAACCTGTGGCAATTTGATTGGTAAAAACACATCCAACACTAGACCGAATAATATTAGGATTATACATATCGGTTTTTGGATTTGCTATTAAAACAGCGTCCATACCTGCGGCATCCGCCGTTCGTAATATTGCACCAATATTTCCTGGTTTTTCAGGAGCTTCAGCAACCAAAATTAAAGGATTTTTGTTTTTAAACGTAATATTATTTATAGTTAAGTTTTTTCCTTTAGTTAAAGCTATTATTCCTTCTGTAGAATCTCTTAGCGCTAATTTTTTATATATTTCTTTTGAAATTTCAATAATTTCAACAGAATCATCTATTTCACTCAATAATTTAATAATCAAACTATTATTTAAATATGATGAGATAATTAATAAGGTTTTAATGGTGTAATTTCCTTTTAAAGCTAATTCAATTTCACGTAAACCTTCAATTAAAAAAGTGGCAGTTTTTTTTCGTAAACGCGATTTCTCTTTTAGCTGAATTAACTCTTTAATATATTTATTTTGCGAACTTGTAATTTGTTTGTGCATAGTGCAAAAATAATCTTATTAACTATAATTTATGCGATTTATAATAATTAATTAAAAGGAATACCATTTTATTGTATTCTTTCATTCCTGCTTTTTGTTTGTTTACTTTTAAATAGGAATTATAAAAACTTTTAAAGTATTTTTCGCTCCAATTTTTATACGATTTCCAAAATTCTTGATTTTGCTGTATATCTTTAATAATTCCTTTATTTATGGATGTAGTAAGTAATTTATACTTCTCTGGGTTTTTAGCGTAAACTTCGTATAAACAGTATTTTAAAGCCATTAAATAACCAGCATAATTAAAATATAAATTTTCTGATTTTATGGCAGCTAAATAGCCTACAAAATTAGCGCCACCTTCTGAAGCAATTCCTATTTGATGTGCCATTTCATGACAAACCGTTGCTGGATATGAGTTTTTTGGAATTAAATAATTAACCTGTGCTTCATTTGTAAACGGATTTAAATAACCTGCAAATCCCATATACGTTAAAGGAACACTAAATAATGAACTTTTTACAGAATAATGTTGGTATTTAAAGGTTGTATCATAAATTTCTAATTGTTTATAAGCATCAAAAGCTATTTTTCTAAGTTGTTTTTTTGTGCTTGGATTTTCTACAACAATAGTATCATTATTAGTGATTTTGTATTGAGCAGTATTTGTTTTATCTATAATATTTTTAGTGAATGCTACTAATTCATCGGTAGAATACGTAGCATTTGAAATTTTAAGAACTGAAGTTAAAGGTTGTCTCAAATAATTTAAACCCCAATTAAAATTAAAAAAGAAGATAAAAACAGAAAAGATGCCAAGCGCTTTAAAAGTAAAAGGTTTCAGCTTAATTTTTCTAAATTTAAATAAAACTCTAACTATTAAAATTATAATTACAAAATAAAAAATATCTCCAACAGAAAAAGGAATCCAACCAAAAATAATTCTAAGTAAATTAGCAATAATTTTATATAAACCATTGGTATAATAGACTTCAATTAGCTTTGGTTGCATAGCTAATAATTGGATAAATGCCCATTGAACAATTAAAATAATAGTTAGTATTTTATAAACTTTTGTTTGCTTCATAATTCAAAAATATAAAATTTAAAAATAGAATAGCTAATTAATTAGTTATTAACAAAAAAGAAGGTTGTAAACAAAATATGTGTATAAATTAGTAATTTAAATACCTGTTTTTAAAGATTAAAAATTACTTTTGCTATGGTTTAAAATTTTAAAAAAATTAACGATTACGGTTAGCTATCTAAATTTATTTTCATAATTTTAACCAATAAGAAATTGCTAAAAATATTTCTTGTAATTAACTGATATATAAATAAATAAACTATTTTTTTTGTGAAAAACATTCAGCCTATCTCTTCTAAAAAAATTAAAAAAAATGTAGTAATAAACCTAGAAAAAGGTAAGTTACCACCACAAGCGATAGATTTAGAAGAAGCTGTTTTAGGTGCAATGATGATTGATAAAAAAGGAGTAGATGATGTTATAGATATTTTACATTCTGAAGTTTTTTATAAAGAATCGCATCAATTAATTTACGATGCAATTTATACCTTATTTCAAAATACAGAACCTATTGATTTACGAACTGTTTCTAATCAATTAAGGCAATCTGCTAATTTAGATGTTATTGGAGGCGATTTTTATCTTATTAATTTAACCCAAAAAGTATCTTCATCTGCACATATTGAATTTCATGCGCGTATTATTCTTCAAAAATATATTCAACGAAAATTAATTTCTATTTCTTCTGAGATAATTGAAGAAGCTTATGATGAAACCATAGATGTTTTCGATTTATTAGATGATGCAGAATCTAAATTATTTGAAGTTACCCAAGGAAATTTAAAAAAGAGTTCTGAAGTTGCAGAAGGTTTGGTAAAACAAGCAATTGATAAAATACAGGAAATTTCTAATCAGTCTGGAATGAGTGGTGTAGCAACTGGTTTTACTCGTTTAGATGAGTTAACTTCTGGTTGGCAACCATCCGATTTGGTTATTATAGCAGCAAGGCCAGGTATGGGTAAAACTGCTTTTGTAATGTCTATGGCAAAAAATATGGCCATCGATTTTGAAACTCCTGTTGCTATATTTTCTTTAGAAATGTCTTCAGTTCAATTAATTACCAGGATGATTTCTAGTGAAACAGGAATTTCATCAGGAAAATTAAGAAAAGGAAATTTAGAACCTCACGAGTGGGAGCAACTTAATGTAAAAGTTAAAAATTTATCTAAAGCACCTATTTTTATTGATGATACGCCGTCTTTATCTATTTTCGATTTACGAGCAAAAGCAAGACGATTAGCGTCACAGCACGGAATTAAGCTAATAATTATTGATTACTTGCAATTAATGACCGCAGGTACTTCTCAAAAAGGAGGGGGAAACAGAGAGCAAGAAATTTCTATGATTTCTAGGAATTTAAAAGCCTTAGCTAAAGAATTAGAAATACCTGTAATTGCATTATCACAACTTTCTCGTGCGGTGGAAACTAGAGGAGGAAGTAAACGACCATTGTTATCCGATTTACGTGAATCTGGAGCAATTGAACAAGATGCCGATATTGTATCCTTTATATACCGACCTGAATACTACGGAAATACGGAATGGGATGATGAAGAAAGAACGCCTTGCGAAGGTCAGGCAGAGTTTATTGTAGCAAAACATAGAAATGGAGGTTTAGATAATATTAAACTTAAATTTACTGGTCACTTAGCACAGTTTAGTAATTTAGACGAAGACGGTGGCTTTGAGTTTCAGTCAAAAATGAATGCCATACCTTCAGACAGTAAACCAACTGCGAATGAAGCTTTTGGATCTATCCAAAAAGAGGAAGATGATGATTTTCCTTTCTAACTAAAATTTTATCATTTGTTATTTAAAAAAATAATTTTGGTTTTATTCTTGGTATTGTCTAATACCACGTTTGCTTCTTTTATTTTAATTCCAATGGATGCTGTTACACAAACCAATCATTTAAAAGCTTATGGTATTGTGTATTGGTCTATAAAACAAGGAAATAAAGCAAAATGGTTATTAAATTATGAAGGCGGTTCTTTTTTATTAGAAGACACAAAAGCAACTAGAAATGAATGTGTTATTAGAGGAATTACCTATGAAATTATTTCCGATGTAGAAACTGCAAATATTTTAAAAGAAATTAGTAGTCCTTCAAAAAATACAGATGCCGTTATTTTAGAAAAAGCACCAAAAATTGCAGTGTATTCTCCAAAAAATAAAATGCCTTGGGATGATGCAGTTACGCTGGTTTTAACCTACGCTGAAATTCCTTTTGATGTAATATATGATGAAGATGTTTTAAATGATAAATTACTAGAATATGAGTGGCTACACTTACATCACGAAGATTTTACAGGGCAATATGGTAAGTTTTATGGAGCCTACAGAAATTCTCCTTGGTATATAGAACAGAAGAAAAATGCAGAAGAACTCGCTAAAAAACTTGGATATAATAAGGTTTCTAAAGAAAAATTAGCAGTAGCCAAAAAAATTAAAGATTTTGTAATTGGCGGAGGATTCATGTTTGCTATGTGTTCAGCCACAGATAGTTTTGATATTGCTTTAGCAGCGCAAAATACGGATATTTGTGAAAGTATGTTTGATGGAGATCTAACAGAATTAAATTATCAAGATAAATTAGATTATCATAAAACTTTGGCATTTCAAAATTTTAAATTAGAAAGAAATCCTTTAGTTTATGAATTTTCTTCTATTGATATGACTAGAAAAAGAAAAATTATACGCACTTCTGATTATTTTTCTTTACAAGAATATTCCGCAAAATGGGATCCAATACCAACTATGCTATGTCAAAACCATACTCAATATATTAAAGGCTTTATGGGGCAAACAACTGCTTTTGATAAAAACACGATAAAACCTAATGTGCTAGTTATGGGGAAAAATACAAATAATGGTGAAGCACGTTATATTCATGGCGTTTTAGGAAAAGGAATGTTTACTTTTTATGGCGGACATGATCCAGAAGATTATCAGCATAGAGTTGGAGATTTAAAAACAGAACTCGATTTACATCCAAATTCTCCTGGTTATCGATTAATTTTAAATAATGTTTTATTTCCTGCAGCAAAAAAGAAGAAGCAAAAAACTTAATAATTCATATTTGTTTTTTTTATAAAATTTTATTGTCTCACCATTTTAAAACCCTATTTTTGCTTCATTAAAAAATTAAATTTAATTAAATGCCAACAACACAACAATTACAAGATTTTACACAACAAGTGCGTAGAGATATTGTTCGTATGGTTCATGCCGTTCAATCTGGTCACCCAGGAGGTTCTTTAGGCTGTGCTGAATTTTTAACTGTTTTATATCAAAAAGAATTAAAATATTCTACAAATTTCACTATGGATGGCAAAAATGAAGATTTATTCTTTTTGTCTAATGGTCATATTTCACCAGTTTATTATAGTGTTTTGTCACGAAGTGGATTTTTTCCTGTAAAGGAATTAGCAACTTTTAGAAAATTAGGTACACGTTTGCAAGGGCATCCTACAACTCATGAAGGATTGCCAGGAATTAGAATTGCATCTGGGTCATTAGGACAAGGAATGAGTGTTGCTATTGGTGCAGCACAAGCAAAAAAATTAAACGGAGATACTCGTTTGGTGTATTCTTTACATGGAGATGGCGAACTAGATGAAGGTCAAATTTGGGAAGCTGCCATGTACGCTGCTGGTAAAAATATAGACAATTATATTGCAACTGTAGATTTAAATCATAAACAAATTGATGGTCCTACGGATAAAGTGATGCCTTTAGGAGATGTTAAAGCTAAATTTGAAGCTTTCGGATGGACTGTTTTAGAAGTTAAAAAAGGAAATGACATTGAAGCTATAATTGCAGGTTTGAAAGAGGCAAAATCTGAAACTGGAAAAGGTAAACCTGTTTGCATATTACTTTATACTGAAATGGGTAATGGAGTTGATTTTATGATGCACACACACGCTTGGCACGGAAAACCACCAAGTAACGAGCAGCTAGAAATAGCTTTAAAACAAAATCCAGAAACTTTAGGAGATTATTAAAAAAAAATCCTGCATAATTTTTATGCAGGATTTTTTTTAGGATAGATTTAGGATTGACAAAATAAAAATATTGTAATAATACATTTATATTTACAACTGAAAAAAATACATTTAAATGAAAATAGGAATCGTTTGTTATCCAACATTTGGAGGAAGTGGAGTAGTAGCAACTGAATTAGGAATGGCTTTAGCTGAAAAAGGTCACGAAGTGCATTTTATAACCTATAAGCAGCCTGTTAGATTAGATTTTATTTCCAATAAAATTCATTTTCACGAAGTTTTTGTTGAAGAATATCCTTTATTTCATTTTCAACCTTATGAGTTAGCACTTTCTACAAAAATTGTGGAAGAAGTAAAAAAACATTCTATTGAAATATTACACGTGCATTATGCCATTCCTCATGCGTATGCGGCCTATATGGCAAAACAAATGTTATTAGAAAAAGGAATTCATATTAAGGTAGTTACTACGTTGCACGGAACGGATATTACTTTAGTTGGAAGTCATCCAAACTATAAAGCAGCTGTAGAATTTAGTATAAATAATTCCGATGTGGTTACTACCGTTTCAGAAAGTTTAAAACAAGATACTTTGCGCTTGTTTTCAATTAGAAAACCTATTCATGTAATTTATAACTTTATTGATTTTACTAAGTATCCAGATATAGATTCTCCAGAGTGTCAACGTAACGCTATAGCTAAAGAAAATGAACGCATTATAATTCATATTAGTAATTTACGTCCTGTAAAAAGAGCCGAAGATGTTATAGCTATTTTTTATAAGATTAATAAAAAAATTCCTTCTAAATTGTTAATTGTAGGGGAAGGCCCTGACAGAGAAAAAATAGGTCATTTAGTTAGAAAACTAGATATTCGAGAAAGTGTTTTATTTTTAGGAAATAGTACCGAAGTAAATAAATTACTATGTTATTCTGATTTATTTTTGTTGCCTTCTGAAACAGAAAGTTTTGGATTGGTTGCCTTGGAAGCAATGGCTGCTAAAACTCCTGTAATTTCTACAAACTCGGGTGGTTTACCAGAGGTTAACATACAAGGAAAAACAGGATTTTTAAGTGATGTAGGAGATACAAAAGACATGGCAGAAAATGCAGTTCGTATTTTAAAAGATTTAAATACCTTAAAAAAGTTTAAACAAAATGCCTTTGAACAAGCAAAAAGATTTAGTATTAATCAAATATTACCTGCTTATTTAAATGTTTATAAGGAAGTATTAGAAAATTGTTGTTAAGCCATATAATAATTAAAGGCTTCTATTAAAAGTGCATTTTCAACTTTACAATTTAATTCACAATGTTCAAAGGAACTTAAAAGCACAAAATTTACCTTTCCATTGGTATTCTTTTTATCATGAATTAGTAAATCTATAATTTCACCGAATTCGGAAGTATTAATTACTACCTTACCAAATAAAGATTGTATTTTAATTTTAACTTCTTCAACTAAATTAATAGGAAAGTTAAATTGTTTATGCGACAAATACAATTCCATAATCATACCAACAGCAATAGCTTCACCATGAGTTAAGGATTCTTTATCTTCACTTTCTAAAAAATAAGATTCTACGGCATGACCTAAAGTATGTCCAAAATTTAAAATTTTACGTAATCCATTTTCTTTAGGGTCTTGAGTTATAACTTCATTTTTAATTACTATAGATCTATAAATTAAAGGTGTTATATTATTAATTGTTACTATTTTATATGTTTTTATGGTATTCCATAATTTAATATCATAGGTAAGTCCATATTTAATAATTTCTGCTAAACCTGAAAGTAATTCTCTTTGTAGCAAAGTTTTTAAATAATCAGTATCAATAAGCACCATTTTAGGATTAGAAAATAATCCTATTTGATTTTTTAAAACACCTAAATCTACTCCTGTTTTACCACCAACAGAAGCGTCGACCATACTTAATAAAGTAGTAGGAATATTTATAAATGAAATTCCTCTTTTAAAGGTTGAAGCTGTAAATCCTCCCATATCGGTAATAACTCCACCACCTAAATTAACTAACAGACTTTTTCTATCTGCACCTAAATATGTTAATTTTTTCCAAAGTAAATTGCAAGTTTCTAGGTTTTTAAAAGCTTCACCTGATTTAATTTCAATAATTTCAAAATTATAAGTTTTTGAAAGATTATTTATAAATCTATCAAGGCAATATTTATGAGTATTTTCATCTACTAAAATAAAGCATGTTGAAGGCTTAAAATCTTCTAAAAACGCTTCAAATTTTAAATAACTAGAATTAGAAAAGTGAACAAAATAATTATTTGATAAAATAGATGTCATTTAAATGATTTTTTTTGCAAAATAAGGATAAAAATCATATTTTTTTTATTCTTCTGTAAGTATCTTTGCAAAAAGTAATTTTAAAATGAAAAATATATTTAATAACACTGAAAATGCCTTTGCATTAAAGTCTAATTCTGAATTAGATAGAGCTTTTTATTTATTTGAAATGATAAAAAGACAGCCTTTAGTAAAAGTTGGTACCGTGCTTACCAAATTTGCTCTTAAAACACATCTTCCTGTTGAAGGTTTAATTCGTTCTACTGTATTTGATCATTTTTGTGGTGGAGTAACAGAAGAAGATTGTATGCCTGTAATTGATAAAATGTACACTAAAAATGTGCATTCTGTTTTAGATTATTCAGCGGAAGGTAAAGAAGATGAAGTTCAATTTGATTTTGCTATGCAAAAAACACTAAACACGATTAAATTTGGCAAAGAAAAAGATAGTTTACCTTTTGCCGTATTTAAACCAACTGGTTTAGGACGTTTTAATATATATCAAAAAATTACAGAAGGAAAATCACTTGAAGTTCATGAAGAATTAGAATGGAAACGTATTGTTGAAAGATATGATACCATAAGTAAAGCTGCTTTTGAAGCAGACATACCTTTATTAATTGATGCTGAAGAAACTTGGATGCAAACTGCAGCTGACGATTTAATAGAAGACATGATGCGTAAATACAACACTAAAAAAGTAATTGTTTTTGGTACGTTACAATTATATCGATGGGATAGATTAGATTATTTAAAAGAATTGCATAAAAGAGCTAAAAAAGATGGATTTCAAATTGGAATGAAATTAGTTAGAGGTGCATACATGGAAAAAGAACGAGAACGTGCTGAAAAATTAGGTTATAAAGATCCTATTTGTGAAAATAAAGAAGCAACCGATAAAATGTATAATGATGTTTTAACTTATATGATAGAAAACATTGATGAAATGGCAATATTTGAAGGTACTCATAACGAAGAGAGCTCTTATTTATTAATGGATTTAATTGATAAGTATAAATTAGCTAAAGACGATAAACGTATATGGTTTGGTCAATTATTTGGTATGAGCGATCATATCAGTTATAATTTATCTAAATTAGGTTATAATGTAGCAAAATATCTTCCATTTGGACCAGTAAAAGATGTAATGCCTTATTTGATTAGACGAGCAGAAGAAAATACTTCTGTTGCCGGACAAACTAATAGAGAGTTAGAACTCTTAAAAGCAGAAAGGTTAAGAAGAAAATCTTAAATATTTTAAAAGAACAAAAAAAGAGCTGAAATTTCAGCTCTTTTTTATGGAATTTACTCTTTTTTCTTTGGGCCAATTAATTTAATTACTACAATAATTAGTCCTAAAAAAACTAGAAACATAAAAGCAGAAGCGATTATCCCCCAGTTCCAGTTGAATAATGCAATAGTATCATATCTATTCATAAGTATATTTTTATATTCAAATCTACAAAAAATATTAAAAATATTCTTTGTAGATTTTATATAAATAAACCAAATAAAACAACTACTTTTGCAACTTCTTAAAAATCAGAACATGAAATCTATTAGAAATATAGCAATTATTGCACACGTTGACCATGGTAAAACAACTTTGGTAGATAAAATTATTGATCAAGCCCATATTTTAGATGAACGTAAACATCATACAGAATTATTGCTTGATAGTAATGATTTAGAGCGTGAACGCGGTATAACTATATTATCTAAAAACGTATCCATTACTTATAAAGATGTTAAGATTAACATTATAGACACTCCTGGTCACGCTGATTTTGGAGGAGAAGTAGAACGAGTATTAAAAATGGCAGATGGTGTTTTGTTATTGGTTGATGCATTTGAAGGTCCAATGCCTCAAACACGATTTGTTCTTGGAAAAGCATTAGAGTTAGGTTTAACACCTATAGTTGTAGTAAATAAAGTAGATAAGCCCAATTGTACTCCTGATATCGTTCATGAAAAAGTTTTTGATTTGATGTTTGCTTTAGACGCTTCAGAGGAACAGTTAGAATTTGCAACAATTTACGGTTCTGCCAAACAAGGCTGGATGAATTATGATTGGAAAGATGAAACAGATAATATAATACCATTATTAGATTCTATTCTAAAATATATTCCTGAGGCTCCATATCGTGAAGGCACATCACAAATGCAAATAACTTCATTAGATTTCACTTCTTTTGTTGGTCGAATTGCAATTGGTAGAGTTTTTAGAGGCGATTTGGAAGAAGGAAAAGATTATATGTTATGTAAAGCTGATGGTAGCTTTAAAAAAGTGCGAATTAAAGAATTACATACTTTTGAAGGTTTAGGTAAAATTAAAGTCTCTAACGTACGAAGTGGTGATATTTGTGCTATTACTGGCATAGAAGGGTTTGAAATTGGTGATACCATTGCAGATTTAGAAAACCCAGAAGCACTTGTTCGATTAAAAGTAGACGAACCAACTATGAGTATGTTATTTACTATTAACAATTCTCCATTTTATGGTAAAGAAGGAAAATATGTAACTTCTCGTCATTTGCGTGAACGTTTATATAAAGAAACTGAGAAAAATTTAGCACTTAGAGTAGAAGATACGGATTCGGAAGATAAGTTTACTGTTTTTGGTCGTGGGATATTACATTTATCAGTTCTAATCGAAACCATGCGTAGAGAAGGTTATGAAATGCAAGTGGGCAGACCGCAAGTAATTCTTAAAAATATTGATGGCGTTAAATCTGAACCTTATGAAACTTTAGTAATTGATGTCCCAGAAGAATTGGCAAGTAAAGCCATTAATTTGGTAAATCTACGAAAAGGAGATTTACTAATTATGGAGCCAAAAGGAGATATGCAACATTTAGAATTTGATATTCCATCTAGGGGATTAATAGGGCTTCGTAATAAAGTATTAACTGCTACTCAAGGTGAGGCTATTATTAATCATCGTCTTAGAGGGTTTGATAAATATAAAGGAGTAATTTCAACTTCAAATAATGGAGCAATAATTTCTGCAGAGACAGGAAAAGCAACCCCTTATGCAATTAATAAATTACAAGATAGAGGAAGGTTTTTTATAGATCCGAATCAAGAAACCTATAAAGGTCAAGTTGTTGGTGAAAACAACAAACAAGATGATATGGGAGTTAATTTAGCTAAAGGTAAAAAATTAACTAACGTAAGAAAATCTGGTACAGATGAAAGCGTTAAAATTGCACCTAAAGTTGATTTTTCATTAGAAGAATGTATGGAATACATAAAAGAGGATGAATACTTAGAAGTTACTCCACAAAGTTTACGTATGAGAAAAATTAGTTTTAGATAAACTTATTTTTAATACAATATTTAAAAAGCTTCCAATTAATTGGAAGCTTTTTTATTATAACATTAATTTTTTCTAATTTCAACCATTAATGGTGATGATGACCTTGTCCACCATCACAATTACATCCCGATGATTCATGAGATACTGGAGCAACAGCCTCTAACGTTCCTTTTATTAATTTATTTATTGCAGTATCCGGATCGGTTTCTTCAATTTTATAGCAAGCTACATTTTGTTTTGCAAGTTTTTGAATAGCGCCATTACCAATTCCTCTAGTCAATAAAATATCTATGTCAAATAAAACTGAAGTTGCATTAACTTCATGCAATACATTGTGTAAAGATTCTTCTTTAGTTAATTCTAATAATTTTTTAGTGGTAATTACATCATTCTCTATAGTGTAAATTAAAAAATTTCTACACTTACCAGCGTGTTCAAATATGGTTTTTCTATTTTGTGCGGTTACTGCAACTATTGTTTTCATAATTCTAAAATTTATTACAAAAGTAGAAGATAGGAGTAAAGTAAAGTGCAACCATTGTTACGATTTTAAGTAATAATTATTGCTTTTACGGTGAATTTTTATTCAAAATATAATTAAAATATATTAGAGTTATTAACAATTTCATAAAAAGTAATTTTTTTTTTAAAAATATTTAAAAAAATATATAAAGAATTTTAATTATCTATTCATATAATTTACAAAAATTATAAAGAACAGTAATACAATATGTTAACACAATTTAAGTAATAGAAAACAACATTATAACAATAATTATAAAATAGAATTTAGGTAAAAAAAATCAATAAAAATATTGAAATAGATAAGTTTTTAACAAATATGTTTGGTTAATAAAATAATTGTATATACATTTGATGTCTATACAATAGTAGTATAGATAATTGTTGTCCCCCCGAAGTTGAATAGAAATGATAAAAAGGAAGCGTTAAACTTACCTGATTATACAATTAATAATATTTTAATTGCAGGTAACTGGATGAATGAAAAGTTTTCAGAACATCTAAAACAATATGCTTTATCAATTCAACAATATAAAGTTTTACGTTCTTTGAGAGATTTAAATGGTGCCCCTTCAGATCTTCTGACTTTACAAGTAGGAATGATTAGTAAAAATAGTAATACAACACGTTTGGTTGAAAAGTTAAGGTTAAAAGGGTTAATATCTAGAATTCAAAATGAAGAAAATAGGAGGAAGGTAGATATTAGAATTACAGAAACTGGTTTAAATTTATTAGATGAAATTGACATTACACAAACTAATTTCGAAAAATCTACAGTTTCTAATTTAAACACCAATGAATTAAAAACTCTCAACAAATTATTGAATAAATTGAAGAATACATAAATCAACCCCAAAGTCCGGTTCATTATGCAAATATTTATCAACCCCAATAGATAGTTGCATTTTGAACCCAAATTTAAAGTAAGAATTGAATAAAAAGTGAAAATTAAATGAAAAGTAAGAAAATTAAGTAAATCAACCTTAGAGGTAGTTTCTCTGGAATCACATACTTCAATAAGCAGTCCGAAAATGCTTTGAAAAAGTAAGATGGTTAGTAAGACCCTTGACTCTACCTCTTTATTTAAAGACAAAAAGTAAATAAATAATAGTAAAATCAACCCAAAAAAAGTCAAAACCCCAAAGACATGAGTATATTATTAATCCCCTTAATAATCATTCCCGCTACTATGTTCTGTAGTAGCAAGTTTCAAAATGAATGTAAAGCCCCATTATTTTTGAAACATTTTGTCATCCATAATTTAGCCAGTACTAACTTCGCAGCGAATTTAGAATTTGTTAACCCTATGAATGAAGTATTTATCAGCCGTAATATAATCAAAAAGTTAGCCTTCCCCACAACGGTGAATTTTAGGATATAATTACGGCTGTATTTTACATATTAATTTTTTGTTAAACCCCATAAACCCCAACTAGCATGAATTTTTCAAAATTCAAATTAACACTATTGATAATTTTAAGTGTTTTAATTACTTCTTGTTCTCCTGAAGAAGATAGTTTATCTGTTAAAGAATTAAATGTTAAACCTGTTTCATATAGCGCATTAGAAAATGATGTTTTGGATCAGGTTAATGCTTACAGAAGCTCTAAAGGAAGTTACCCATTGCAAAAATTAGATATTGTTTCTTATGTAGCAACTACCCATACAGATTATATGATAGAAACAGGAAATGTAGATCACACAGGATTTGAACAACGACAACAGGATTTAGTAGAGAATGCTGGTGCAAAATCAGTAGGAGAAAATGTAGCTTATGGCTATAAAACGTCTGAAGGTGTTGTAAACGCTTGGTTAAATAGTGATTCGCATAGAGCCTTAATTGAAAACAACAACTTTACACATTTTGGAATTTCTACCGAAAAAAATGCTTTGGGCAGAGATTACTATACTTTAATATTTATAAAAAAATAACCTAAAAAAAATATTATGATTTTAACAGAGGTGAAAATTAATAAAAAAGTTTCTACAAAATTTAAAAAATCAAAAATTTATATAAATACTTTAATGCCTAATTTTAAATTCAAAAATAAATTAGGAAAAATAGTAAAACCAATAAATCGCTGTATTACTATGTAATACAAAAAAAACTGTCGTCCCTTATTTTACTAAGAGCAGTTACAAAAATCTAAAAATCGCAGTCCCCACATTAATTGTAGTATTTAGCTTTATGGTAACTGTTCTTTTTTATAAAAAAAAACAGCCGCAAATCATTGCAAAAACTGTCGTCCCCACGAAAATTTTTATAAACAATTTATTACGACTGTAAATTTTAATTTTAAACGTACTAAAAGTTTAAAATTAATGTGTCTTGAACATATCGGGTATTGTAAATTTAATAGATAGATAGTTGATAAACAATTATTTTTTTATAAACTTTTAATCTAAAATTTAAACTGAAATTATTTAATTATATATCTTCACTAGAAATTAATAATTGAGGGAATAAAAAGATGCAATCTACTAAAAAAGGAGTCTACACTTTCAGAATAAGCGTGGTAAAAAATGATTTAGATAAATTAAACCATGTAAATAATATTCAATATTTAAACTGGGTTTTAAAAGCATCAGAAGAACATTGGAATTTTGTCACAAAAAAGGAATATAACAGCAATTATGCTTGGGTAGTATTAAGACATGAAATTGATTATTTAAAATCAGCAATGTTAAATGACAAAATTAATATAACTACTTGGATTAAAAATATATACGGTATTAAATCTGAACGAATAGTTTATATAAAACACAACAAAAAAATACTGGTTAAAGCAAAAACAATTTGGGTTTTTGTAAATAAAAAAAGTATGAAACCTATAAGAATTCCAAGTGCTATTTGCAAATTATTTATGGTAAATTAATAAGGTATTTATTTTAGCTTATTCTCTTTTTCTTCAATAAATTTTGATAAATATTTTGTACTTTTTAACGTATGAAATTGTAAAAGTTGACCAATGAAATTTTGATTCCTATATTCATCTAAATTTGAGGATATAAAACTAATTTTAGTCTGTAATTTTTTACTAAATTTTACTTTATTAAAACAATTGTTAATAATTTCTAAACCATTTTTTTGAAATTTAGCCCAATTTTCTTCGTGATTGTATAATTCTACTGCCTTTTCTGCAAAATTATTTGAGTTATCAACAATAAAACCATTCCATTTGGTATTTCGCGTCATTCCTTCTGCTCCAATTGAAGTGGTAATATTTGGTGTTCCAAAAATCATAGAGTCTAATAATTTTCCTTTTAAACCTGCTCCAAATAAAAGAGGAGCCAAACAAACCCGACTATTTATATATACTTTCTCTTTATTATTAACCCAGCCTTTAATAATAAAACCTTCTTTTTCATTATTTAATTGTTGTATTTTTTGATTAGCATATGCTCCATATACATGCAATTCTACTTTTGGTAATTTCTTGCGAATTTTAGGCCAAATTTCATTTTTTAAATAGATAACAGATTCATAATTAGGTTTGTGCATAAAATTTCCCATGGTAATAAAATGCTGTCTATCTTTAAAATTAGGATAACTATTTATAATTTCTTGAGATATTTTATTTTGAAAGAAGGGAATATAATGAATAAGTTTAGCATTAATTTTAAATTCATTTTTTAATAATTTCATTTCAAATTTTGAAATTATTAAACTTAAATCAGATCTATAAATACTAGCTATTTCACGCTTTGTTGTATCATTATTCAAATTAATATTAACCTTTTTTTTAAAAGCTTGTTCTCTAGCTAAACGCAAAAAATGTAAGTCTTCAGTATCTAAAATTCTCATAGCCTTTGGGCATATTTCAGCAACTCGCCATCCAAATTGTTCTTCCGTTATAAATTGATCAAATAGTACAATATTTGGTTTTAAATTAAAAATAAAACTATCAAACGAAGTATTATTTAATTCAATTTGTGAAGTATTAACATTTAAGGACTCTAAGTTAAAAGAATGGGAGGTTTTGGGTTTTGAACATCCAAAAGTAATATGGTATCTATTTTCTAGAAAAAAATTAATTAATTGCACCATTCTTGTTCCAGCAGCAGTAGTAGTTGGTTCTGGCCAACGCAAACCTATAATCAGCAGTTTTTTCATAGTTCAAAAATAGAATTTAAAAATAGAATATGACCAAACCAATTAATTCTTAATTATATTCTTTTTAATCTTTTGATATCTTAAAATCAACATTTAATAAAAAAAATAGACTAAATCAACTAAGCTACTCAGCTTCAATTATAGGAGATGGGCTTGTAACTTCATCTGCTCCGTGTGTTAATTTTTTCAATTTTTTAACAAAAACAATTAAAAGCAATCCAAAAAAGGCACAAAAAGCAAAAATACTAAAGAAAATAGTGTATTCACCAGCACTTTGAGCCTCTTCACCTAAAAATGCAGCGAGTCTATTTCCTAATCCTGAAACCATAAAATAAGCTCCCATCATTAAGGAAGCATATTTTGCTGGTGCTAATTTTGTGATAAAAGAAAGTGCTACAGGCGATATACTTAACTCTCCAATTACATGTAATAAATATGCTCCAAACAACCAATAAATAGAAGCTTTTCCGTCTAAGGACACTGTTGTTTCTAGTGCAGCTTTTGATAGTAGAAAAAAACCTAAACCAGTAATTATTGTTCCAATTGCCATTTTAAATAAGGAAGAACTTTCTAAACCCTTTTTTCGCCATTGAGACCAGAAATAAGCAATTGGCAAACCAATTAATATAACATAAAAGGCGTGAAGGGATTGTAGAAAACTTGTAGGTATTGTAATACCAAACATAACTCTATTAATTTTGTCACGTGCATATAAATTCATCAATCCGCCTGCTTGTTCATAGGCTCCCCAAAAAACAATAACAATTATAAACGATAAAATTAATACAATCATCCTATCTTTTTCAATAGGCGTTAATTTCACATTTTTCTGGGTTCCTTTTTCCTTTTTAAAAGAAACAAAATTTCCTACGTTGGTTAAATATTTTTGACCCCATAGGTATACAATTTGACCTAGTGCCATGCCAATTCCAGCTAAGCCAAAACCATAATGCCAATTAATAACTTCACCAATATACCCAACAATTATTGGTGCGGTAAATGCACCAATATTAATTCCTATATAAAAAATTGTAAATGCTGTATCTCTTTTTACGTCTCCTTTATTGTATAAACCACCAACCATTGTTGAAATGTTAGGTTTTAAAGCGCCAACTCCTAATACAATAAGCACAATACCTGAATAAAAAGCCCAAAGTTCATCATAAGCTAAAATAAAATGTCCAAGTACTAATAAAAAACCACCCAACATTACAGTTTTTTTCTGCCCTAATAAACGGTCCGCTATTAACCCTCCTGGAACAGACATAACATAAACCATCATGGTGTACCAGCCATACATTTGTAATGCAGAAACATTATCCCAACCTAAACCAGCGTTACTTTCTGAAGTTTTTGCTGTTAAATAAAGAACTAAAATAGCGCGCATACCATAGTATGAAAATCGCTCCCACATTTCTGTAAAAAATAAAATATATAATCCTTTTGGATGTCCCCAAAGTAGTTGTTCTTGTTTTGCCATTTTAATATTTAAAATTTAAAAATGCTAAATATACTATTTTTATTGATGTTTAAGAGTTTCTGATTGATGGAATAAAAATTAAATTGAATAGGTAATAAAAATGCTTTAATTTTAGAATATAATTTAAAAAAAATCAGGATATCAAAATAGCTATGAAGTTGAAATATTTTTATAATATTGGTCTTTCAAAAATCAATTGAAATTTTAACGATACATGAGTAAATCTCAAAATACTTTATTAATTATTTTTGCTTTTTTTGCTATATATGTAATTTGGGGGTCAACATATATGTTAAATAAGGTTGCAGTAAATGAATTACCTCCATTTATGTTAGCTGCCGTTCGCTTTATAACTGCAGGTGTTTTAATTTTTATTATAGCATTTTTATCTGGAAAAAAAATCTTTATTTCTAAAAAACAATTATTAAATACATCTATTGCTGGATTTTTATTTTTGACCTTTGGAAATGGGGTAGTAGTTTGGGCTTTAAAATATGTAGATAGTGGTTTTGCAGCTTTAGAAATTTCTGCGCAACCTTTAGTGGTTTTACTCTTAATGAAAATATTTGAAGGAAAAAAAATTGAAACTAGTTCCATAATAGGAGTGGTGTTAGGAACTATTGGTATTTATTTATTAGTGTCTCAAAAACAAATAATTAGCCAAGAAAATACCGTTTTAGGAATGCTAATGATATTTGCCTGTATGATTAGTTGGGGTTATGGCAGTTTATTTGTTGCAAAGGCTGACTTACCTTCTAATTATTTTGTTAATACTGGATATCAAATGTTTTTAGGTGGAATTATGTTACTAATTAGCAGCTATTTATTAGATGAAACCTGGACGCTACCAAATACATGGAGCATAGAAGTTCAATATTCTATGATTTTATTAATATTTTTTGGAAGCATTATAGCATTTACTTCTTTTAATTACTTACTCAAAGTTGTTTCTCCAGAAAAAGTTGCAACATCAACCTATGTAAACCCAATTATTGCCTTAGGTTTAGGTTGGTATGTATTAAATGAACAAATAACCACACAATCTATTTTTGCGGCAGCTATATTGTTAACTGGCGTTTATTTTATTAATACAAAGAAAAAAATAGTTGTTTTTTCTAGGTTTAAAAAGTAAAAAAACTAATTTTAAGCTTTAAACTAATTGCTCAATGAAAAAGAAAATATTACTACTATTATTACTTACTTCAAGTATAATAAAAGCTCAAATAGATTACCCAAACACTAAAAAAATACCTGTAGAAAACACTTACCATAAAATTGAAATTATAGATAATTATCAATGGTTAGAAGATAAAAAGTCCAATGAGGTTAAGAATTGGGTAAAACTACAAAATAAAATTTCTGTTAAATATTTAAACAAACTTGATAGAGCCTCTAACTCCAAAAGTCAAATGGATAAATACTTTTATCATGATATGAGTATGGATAGTTTAGACTTAAATTATGTTAAAAATAAAAACTTTCATTTTAAAATAATGTATCCAAGCATAAATTCTACACCTTCAATATATTATTCCAAAGGAAATTATGGAGGGTATGAACAACTAATTAGTTCTAATGCTATTTCAAAAAAGGATCAAATAATTTTTAGTTTTTTAAAGCCATCTAAAAGTGGAAGATTTTTAGCATATCAGTACAGTAGAAATGGAAGTGATTGGAAGGAAATAAAAATAGTTCAAATTAAAAATAGACGATATTTTAAAGAAACACTAAAAAACACAATATCTTCTGAAATCTATTGGTTTGGGCAAGGGTTTTTCTATAAAAAATATCCTAACAACTTAAATAAACCTGATAAAATAAAAAGGAAATTTCCACAAATTATGTATCACAAACTTGGTACAGAACAAACTCAAGATAAATTAATTTATGAGGTGAAAAAGGATAATGAATCGCTTAGGATTTATGGAACTTCTAAACAAAATTTATTTATCATAAAAAAAGAAGATAGTAGTAATCAGAAGTTTAGTTACTTTTATTTAGAACCAAATAAGGGTTTAGAATTTAAGCCCATGTTTGTCAATATTAATTATGATATTAATATTGTAAGCTATAAACAAGACACTATTATTGCATTAACAAAAATAAAAAATAAAAAATATTTAATTTCATTTCCAAAAAGTAACACAAAAAAATGGAAAATATTAACGCCATCTTATTCTGGAGCTGTTTTTACGGATTTTGATTTAACAAAAACTAAAATTGTAACTTCATTTCAAGCTAATAATTCTTCCATAATTTCAATTTCAAATTATAAAGGAGAAGTTTTAGGAGAAGTAACAACTCCTAAAGGGATGAGTGTTAGCGATTTGGTTTATAATAAACCTCAAAATAAATTCTTTTTCAAACTATCATCCTATACTATTCCTCCGGTTTTATGTTTACTAAATTTAGATAAATATTCCTTTAGATATTTAGGGAAAACAAATGTGAGTTTTGATCCTAAGAATTATAAATTTAAAAGTATTAAATTTAATTCGAAAGATGGAACAGAAGTACCATTATTTATAGTTTATAAAGATTCTTTGAAAAAAAATAAAAATACTCCATTTCTACTAAAAACTTATGGAGGATATGGCGTAATAGCCAAACCAACTTTTGACCCAGGAGTTATATATTTTATTGAAAATGGAGGCGCATTTGCATATGTTCATGTTAGAGGAGGTGGAGAGTATGGTAGTAATTGGTGGAAAGCTGGTAAAAATTTAAATAAAAAAAATGCCATTTATGATTTTATAAATGCTGCTGAATATTTAATTAAAGAAGGATACACAAAACCTAAAAAAATTGCCGCTACAGGAGGTTCTCATGGCGGGATGGTTGTAGCTGCTTCAATTATTAAACAACCTGAGTTATTTGGAGCTGCGGTTATTGATGTAGGAGTACTTGATATGTTAAGATTCGAAATGTCTGAAGCTGGGAATACATATACTAATATTAATGAATTTGGATCGGTAAAAAATGAGTTAGAATTTAAAAATATGTTGTCTTATTCACCATATCAAAACATTGATTTCTCTGTTAATTATCCTTCTATGTTAATTATGACTGGGACTGATGATACAAGAGTTCCCCCATATCATTCTTTTAAATTTACTGCTAAGTTGCAAAAAAATCCAAATCAAAAAAATCCAATTTTATTATGGGTACAGAACAAAACTGGACATTATGGAGCAAATGAATATTTTTCTAAAATAAAAGAAAAGGCATCTGTTTTTAATTTTTTATTACAAGAATTAAAAAAGTATTAATGTTATTTTTATATGTAATTATATTGTTTTAAAAGCTTAATTCATAAAATATTGCAAATTTTCCAATAAATTAAAATACATATATTATCTTTGCAGAAGTTTAAAAAGATGGTATTGAACGATAAATAAGATCAATTTAGCTAAAACTTTTATTTGTATAAACCTTTCTCAGATACTAATTTAGCTTTTCAACTTATTCTTAGAAACTACGTAATCACATAAATTTAAAATATATTTAATGGCAAAATCGCAACAGACTTTTAACAAAATTGAAAAAGAAAAAAAACGTTTAAAAAAGCGAGAAGAAAAACAAAAGAAAAAATTAGCCCGAAAAGCGGAAGCTAAGGAAAAAGGAGCAGGAATTCAATTTGCTTATGTAGATCATAACGGTAACTTAACCGATACACCACCAGATCCATCATTAAAAGTTGAAATTGATGCTGAAAGTATTGAAATTGGAATTCCTAAAAAGTCAGATAGCGATGAACCATTTGATCCAGTTAGAAAAGGGAAAGTATCTTTTTATGACTCATCAAAAGGATTTGGATTTATTATTGATACAGAAACTCAAGAAAAATTCTTTACTCATGTAAGTGGGATAATTGATGAAATTACAGAAAATGATAAAGTTTCTTTTGAATTAGAAAAAGGAATGAAGGGAATGAATGCGGTTAGAGTAAAAAAAATATAATTATCTTATTGATATTATAACGATTGTTAAGGTTTAAATTGGTTTTAAATTAATTGAAACGATATTTTTTTTTAATATAGTTGAAAAAAAATACTGAAAATCAAATATTTAAAACTATATTTGCCAAATAATAAACAAATTATTAAATTAAATTTTTTAAAATGAGTAAAGGAACAGTAAAATTCTTCAACGAAACTAAAGGTTTTGGTTTTATATCAGAAGAAGGTTCAAACAAAGAACATTTTGTACACATTTCTGGATTAATAGATGAAATTCGTGAAGGCGATGAAGTTGAATTTGATCTTGCAGAAGGTAAAAAAGGATTAAACGCAATAAACGTAAAAGTAATTTAACATATATACGCTTTAATTTTTAAACAAAAGCCTGTCATTATTTGACAGGCTTTTTTTTATGTCTTTTTTTAAAAAATATTATTTTAAAAAATTAGTAATCAGCTAAATATAATATGTGACTTTTGTTACTTTGAATATAATATTATATATTTGAGACGGATGAACACTTTAAAAACTACTCCATTCATCCATCTAATTTAATAACTAACCAAAAAAATCAATTATGAAACCTAGCAAAAAATGTATTATTACCACCGTAATTTTGGCACTGTTTTTTTATGTAAATGTATTTAGTCAAGATGGCTCAACGCACTATATAACGCTAAATGTAGATACTTCTACTATAAATAGTCAAAATGTAAATTCGGTTGCAAATTTTGGACAAGAAGAGGGCTATTCTAACGAAAATTTTACGATATCTGTAAATGTAGGAGATACCATAATTTGGGAAGGTGTATCTAGCTCATCACCAGATAATGATACCGTTAATATAACAGCAATTAATTATAAAGGGCAACCAAATATTTTTGGAGAAAATCATTTAAATGGAGATGGGCAAAGCCCTGAACAAGTTCAAGGAAACGTAGTAACAGGTGAACCAGGTGTTGTGGTAAAATATACTATTTCTTTTAAAGTTTTTAATGATGGAGAACAGAGAGGAGGAACCTATCATATTGATCCAAAAATTATAATTAAAGGATAGTTGAATTTGTGAATATTATTTCTTTAATACATAAATTAATTTTAAGAAAAGCTTATTTATATATAGGCTTTTTTTGTTTGTTTTATATTAATTCTTATTCTCAAGATCAAAAAGTAAGTGATAGTTTAGAAAATATTTATAGTAAAAATGAGTACAAAGAGAATGAAGAATTAAATTTATTAAAAGCTCTTTCTATAAATGAAACAAATGCAGAAAAAAAGCTAAAATTTAGTTTAAAATTAATTGAATTAGCAAAAAAAAATGATTCCGTAAGCTATTTATATACTGGCTATTTTCAAAAGGGAAATGCTTTGCTTTTAAAAAGTGATTTAGTTGAAGCATTAGTAAGTTTGTTTAATGCGGCAAAAATAGCAAATAATAAAAATTTCAAAAATAATAATGGTAATATAAATATAGCTATAGCAGATGTTTATTCAACATTAGGAGACCATAGCAATGCTATTTTATATTATAATAAAAGCCTAAAAATTTTAGAGAAAGGAGAGGATTCTATAACTTTAGCCAGTGCACAATTTAATTTAGGAGATGAATATTATAGGCAAAACAAACTAGATTCTGCTCAATATTATTACAATAAATCAAGTAAAATATTTAGAGATTTAAACATTGAAATGGGTATAGCTTATAATATGGGCAATGAAGGCTTAATTTATACTAAAAAAAATAAATTTATTAAAGCTGAAAAAAATTTAAATGAGGCTATTGAAATTCTTTCTAAATTAGGATATTATAGTCCTGTTTGTGACTATTTAGTGGCTCTTTCAGATATATATTTCAAAAAGGGCAATGATAAAAAAGCATTGTTATATGCTTTAAAAAGTTTTCAGTTAGCTAAAAAACATGGATTTAAAGATCAAATTAGCAATGCAAGTTTAAAAGCTTCTACTCTTTATAAAAAGTTGAATAATGTTTCAAAATCCTACTACTATTATAAAACTCATATTATTTATAAGGACAGTGTACAAAATATTAAAGCTATCCAGAAAAGTGCCAATATTAGATCAAAATATGTAATATCACAAAAACAAATTGAAGTAGATTTATTAAATGCACAGAAGAAAACGCAGCAAATTATCGCTATTTCAATTGGAGTAGCCTTATTTTTAATTACGTTATTAGCACTAGGCCTTTTTAAAAGAAATAAATACATTGCTAAAACCAGTAAAATTATTGAAAAAGAAAAAGCACGATCCGATGATTTATTGCTAAATATTCTACCTAAAGAAATAGCCAATGAATTGAAAGAAAATAATAGGGTAGAAGCTAAAAAATACGAATCTGTATCTGTTTTGTTTACAGATTTTAAGGGATTTACCAATTTTTCTGAAAATCTAGAGCCTAAAGAGCTAGTTAGAAGTGTTGACTTTTATTTTTCAAAATTTGATGAAATAATTGCAAAATACGAGTTAGAAAAAATTAAAACAATTGGCGATTCCTATATGTGTGCTGGTGGATTACCTTTTGAAAATAAAGCCCATGTTTTTAAAATTATTCAAGCTTCGTTAGAAATAATTAAATTTGTAGATGAAGTTAAAAATTTAGATTTAAAACACTTTACACCTTTTGATGTTAGAATTGGAATAAATACAGGTCCGGTTGTGGCTGGAGTAGTAGGTACAAAAAAATTCGCGTATGATGTTTGGGGAGATACGGTTAACGTAGCTTCAAGAATGGAATCTTCTGCTGAAATTGGAAAAATAAATATTTCAGAAAACACCTATAAATTGATAAAAGAGGATTTTAATTGCACGTATAGAGGAATAATAAAAGTTAAAAATAGAAGTTCGTTAAAAATGTATTACGTAGATGGAATTAAAGAATCAAAAACTACTTAAAGAACTGTTTTATAACAGAATAAAATAATTATAAAAAATAAAACCTATGTATTATCAAAATTCAGATAATTTTTGGAACCAGTTAAATCGTTTAGAAACCCTAATTAAAGGAGCAGAAGTTAAAGCCGGAATATTATTTTCATTTCATAGTTTTATTATAGGATTATTTATAAATAAGCTAGCTATATATAGTGAACTTTTTAAAGAGAATATCCCATTATTCCTATTAGTAATTTGTTGGATAATTATAGTTGCAATATCTGTTTATTACTGCTTTAGCTGTTTTATTCCAAGAATGGAATTAAAATATGATGATAATGTGTTTTTTTATAAAGATGCTATAAAAGCTTATGGCAATCTTGAAAACTACAAGAAAAAAATGTTGGAAATTTGTAATAATGAAGAAGATTTACACAATCAATTAAGTGAACAAATACATGTTGAAAGTAAAATTGTAAACACAAAATTTGAAAGTGTTAAAAAATCTATTACTTATTTTGGAATTAGTTTAATTTTTGTTGTTTTAATATTGGTTTACATCATGTTTTTATCATAAAATATTACGATACTGTAAACTTATTTAGATATTTTAAAGAATTAATCCTATTTGTTTTTAACAAAATCTAAATCTAGCTCATTAAAATTATTTGCTGCTTTTACCATAAGAGCAGAACCAATAGTTTCAAATAATTGATTAGTTTTTAAAATATATTGGGCTTGTTTTTCAATTTTATAATTTGGAATACCAATAATAGTTAAATCTGTATGGTTTGAATATTTTTCAATTAAATCATAAAAAGGCATTTGTTCCACAACATTATCAATAATTTGAATGTCAACAATAACACGCAAATCTTCTACAAGTTTGGCTATTTTTAAATGTATTAATTCATTAGAAACAGCATTATTATTCACAAACATTACTCGTATGGAGGCTTGATACCATTTTGGAGAAGCAATTATAAATCTGGCAATATTAAGCATCATTTCTGCATTTTTACTATCAGTTTCACGCCACCATAAATCTACCGTATTGTAATTGCCAAATTTAGAAGTATAATCAAAATCTAAATACAACAAATTATAATCTAAATGCAATAACGTTTCTGTCATATGATTATAATTAGTAGATTTTTCAAGCCCTTTAGGCCAACCCATCATAACTGTGTTAGGGTCTACACCAGAAAACCCAAAAATGGAAGCTATATGAGCAATTCCTGTGTATAAATTATCTACATTTATTTGTCTGGCAAATATTCCTAATTCCTTATAAAAAGGCGACCGTACAATTTGATCTAATTTTTTTAAAGGAAAAGATTCGTTTTTATTTATAATTAGTTTAAAGTTTGTTACCATTCCCGTATGTCCAGAAATAGTTTTACAGATATCTAATAAATATTTTTGATGTTCACTTTCTTGGCTAAACAAAATAATATTTGGATTCCAATTTGAATTGCTTGGATAATCATTATCAATTATTCGTTTTAAACCTTTATTAACAATATTTTCCCAAACATTTTTCCAGATATCTGTTGATTGTAGTTTAACTTCTTTTCTTTCAAGTATAAAATATATGCCACTTATTAAACCAAGAGCAACAATCATTGCTATCATATCTAATTTAAACATTACTAAAAAACAGGCTAAAAAACCAATAAAACCAATCCATCTTTTTATTTTAAAAGAAGGTTGAAAATCTGGATTTGCCCAGCTCTCTAAAAAAAAGGAAATATTGATAAAACCATATGCAGTTAAATAAAACATAGACACAACACGGGCAATAACATCTAATTCGCCAATTAGAATTCCTGCTTCAGCAATAACAAAAACTAAAAGCAAAGCTCTTAAAGGTTCGTTGTTTTTAATTTTTCCTTTTGCAAAATACCTAGGAGTAACTTTATCAACCGACATTGCTTGTAAAATTCTTGGAGCTCCTAAAATACCTCCCAAAGCAGAAGATAATGTTGCTCCCCAAATTCCTAAAACCACCGCAGGAGCAAAAAAAGCAACCTTCATTAAAATATTATAATCTGTTTTTAAAAGAGAACTATCAATTGAAAATGCCATAAAAGTAGCAACTGCTATGTACACAATTAGGCCAACCCCAATAGCAAGTAAAGTTCCTTTAGGTATAGAATTTTTTGGATCTTTTAAATCTCCACTCATAGCTATACCTGCAGTAAAACCAGTTACTGCCGGGAAAAATACTGCAAAAAGAATTTCTAAAGAAACTGCGTCAGAAGATGCAAACATATTTACAGATTCTGGAGAAGATTCAGTGGATCCTAAGAAAATAGAAATAAGAGATATAAGGATTGCGGCAAATATTAACAATTGCGATTTTAGCGCTATAGAAGTGCTTTTTATGGCTAAAGCAGTAATTAAAACCAATGAAATTGTTCCTGTTATTCTAAAATCATTAATGGTCATACCAAAATCAAAATAGTTATTAAAACTTTCGGCAAAACCAATTAAATATAAGGCGATAGAGAGTGAAGTTCCCACATACAAAGCAATTCCTATAGAGCCACCAATAGGAATACCCATACTACGAGACAGTACATAATAAATTCCTCCAGCACCAATTTTTTTATCTGTTGCAATAGAAGAAACGCTAAGTCCTGTTGAAACTGATATAACATGTGCAATTAAGATTATGCCAATTGTTCCAATTAAGCCAGCATTTCCAACAACCCAACCCAAACGCATATACATAATTACTCCTAAAATTGTGAGGATAGAAGGAGTAAAAACACCAGAAAATGTTCCAAATTTTTTCATAGAGAGATGTTATTTATGCTTTATTGGTTAAAGTTAAACCAAAGATAAATTAAAAAAGAAGTATTGCAATATTATGATGCATTTAACTAGAAAATTGAAAATATAAAAAAGGAAATGGCAATTTTACTTATTTAAAAATATGTAAACCTAAAATTACTAATTAACGAGAATCGCGTATTTGAAATTTTAATGACGCATGCATGAACTAAATATTATAAAGCAAATATAGTCTCTTCAAATAAACAAAAAAGAAATGAGTCTTATTTGCTTTTAACATAATATCTGCCGATATAAGTCTAAAGACATTATATCTGATACTATGTATAAATAGCCTGAAATACGGCTATACAGCAATTACTATATTTGTTCTATAATGTTAGCGTTATGTTACTTTGCTTTGGCTAAAAGCAAAGTTTAACTTTTTATATTTTGAAAAGTTTTATACTACAAAGTTTCTTTTACAATGTTAATGGAACACTTATTATACTGACTGACAGAAGGAGGGAAGTGTAATGTGTGTGGAATGGATT